>Ga0335069_10002453_pt1 | contig 28573 bp, 27 predicted proteins | sample Lox_Sample_11_FD_206714 | JGI IMG/M metagenome (GOLD analysis project Ga0335069, IMG submission 206714) | Soil microbial communities from Loxahatchee National Wildlife Refuge, Florida, United States - Lox_Sample_1.1 | ecosystem: Environmental > Terrestrial > Soil > Wetlands | place: USA...
ATCTCGGGGAATAGGTTGTCCCGCCCCTCGACCTCGGCGAGCCACCTGGCATCGATTTCCCGGCCGGATACGAGCGTGTCGTAGATGCGAGTGAAACGCTTGACGTGGTCGTTGGTGCGCTTGGTGGCATACGGGACGGTCGTGCCCGTCTTCATGATGAACGCCCAGTCGCTCGACTGCGCCAGCATCACCTCGCGCGCCGCCTGATCGAGGGCGCGCCGGCGGGCGCCGCGCGCCTCCGGGAAGCGGTGGGCCAGCTCGACCATTCGCTCGGCCATTTTGTGCAGGTGCCGGTACACCCAGGCGTTGCTGCCGTTGCACCAGTAGTCGGCGTAGCCCTTCTCGCCCCACGACGAGAGACTCGGTGTGGACACCTGGTTGGTGGGGTACTCGGCGAGGTAGCCGCTCGGCGTGATGGGGGCGAACGTCCCCTGGTCGTAGGCGATCTTGCGGAAGAGGAGCTCGAGGAACATCGGGCCCTCGTACCACCAGTGTCCGAAGAGCTCGGCGTCGTAGGGAGCGACGACGATGGGGCGCCGGTCCATGTTGGCGCGCAAGTGCTCGATCTGCCGCTCGCGGTTGTACATGAAGTTGCCCGCGTGCTCGGCGGCTCGCAGGTAGGCCCGGTGCGGATCGTAGAGCCGCTTGTTCTCCATCGAGCGGTGCGTCACCGCGTAGTACTTGATGCCCGTGAAGGTCCGGATGCCCTCGTGGATGTACGGCTTGATGTAGTCGAAGGGCAGGTCGAACCCGATGTCGCGGTAGAAGTCGCGGTACTCCGGATCGCCGGGGTAGCCCTCCTGGGCGCTCCAGACTTGCTTGCTGCTCTCGATGTCACGCCCGAACGCGGCGACCCCCGACCGGCAGTACACCGGGGCGTGCACGCCGTAGAGAGGACGCGGGTCGCCGAAGAGCAGACCGTGGGTGTCCACGAAGAAGAAGCGGATGCCCTCCTCGCGCATCAGCTCGTCCACGCCGGGGACGTAGCCGCACTCGCCGAGCCACATGCCCTGCGCGCGCCTGCCGAAGAGCCGCTCGTAGACGCTCGCCGCCGTGTGGATCTGCGCCCGGAACGCCGCCCAGTTCCGATCGAGCAGGGGGAAGAACGGGTGCGTCGCCGTGCACGTGATGACCTCGAGGCGCCCGGCGTCCTGCAGCGCGCGGAATCCGCGCACGAGGTCGCCGTCGTAGCGCCGCCAGCAGTCGCGGATCTCGCCGAACCGGTGGCGGTACATCTTGGCGAGCTCGTGGAAGGCGCGGTCCTCGCGCCAGGTGCGGTCCACCTCCTTCTCGGAGAGCTCGATCTGCGAGTCGAGCTTCTTCGCGTACCGCTCCTTCAGCAGGTCGTCGGTCATCATCGAGAGGAGCGACGGGCTGAAGCTCACGGTGATGCGGAAGTCGACGTCGTCGTGGGCGAGGCGCTCGAACGCCATCAGCAGCGGCGCGTACGTCTCGGTGATCGCCTCGAAGAACCACTCTTCTTCCATGTAGGAGGGCGCCTCGGGGTGGCGCACGAAGGGCAGGTGCGCGTGGAGGACGAGAGCCAGGTAACCGTGCGCCATGGTCAGCGGCCCTCCGGGCGTCCCGCCCACTTTTCGCCCATGGTCCCGACGTTCGGGTCACTCGCGAAGCGGCTGCCCGCGAAGTGCTCGCTGGCGGCGAGCCACTCGCTCGCGCCAATCTTCTCGCTCGCCCCCATGAAGAGCAGGCGCGACGCGCCGAGCATCTCGGATGCCCCACCGGCGACCCACTCGCTGGCGCCGATCCAGAGGCGCTCGGAGGCCCCGATGCGGAGCAGCTCGCTCGCGCCGCGCTCGAGCAGCCCGTACGCCTCGGAGGCGCCCATCGTGAAGTGCTCGCGCTCCCAGCCGGAGACGACCTGGCGCTCCACGACGCGCTCCCAGCGCTCGATCATGGGCGTCATCGCGCGCACCCACCGCATCGACCAGGTGGAGACCACGCGTCGCCCCGGCTCGGTCGCGAAGTCGCTGATGGTGATGCGCCACGGGCCGTAGACGACCATCTCGCCGCCCTCGTACTGCACGTGATGCGGCTCGTCGCCGAGCAGCTCGACGGCGATGCGCGTCGGATCGAGGTGCTCCCAGCGCAGGAACCGCAGGCCCTGGCGCCACTCGGCGCGCCACTCGTCGAGTCGCCACCAGCGTTCGATGTGAGCGACCTGATGGCGCTCGATCGTGCGCTGGCCCGTCGGGGAAGAGTGCTCGTGCGACACGGGCTCCTCGTGCGTCGGCGCGTAGCCCGCGCGCCACACGTCGACGTATCCGGCTCCCGCGCGTCCGGGCAGGGGCGGCTCCGGCCCCGAGAACCTCGAGCGGAAGGGGGCGACGCAGGGCGGGGCGCCCCCGCTGGTCACCGTCATCCACTCGAGCAGCGAGTTGGGCGAGGGCGCGTTGCGCGGGAAGTCGGCTCGCCCGGAGCGGGCGATGGGCTGGAAGAAGCCTTCGTGCGTCTTGATGCCGATCTCGGCGTGCATCGACGACGTCGGCCGCCGGATCATGAGGTAGTACTCGCGATCGGCGCGGTCGACGCGGATGTCGAAGTAGTCGTTCGCGTTGGTGCCGTCGAAGTCGCGGCCCGTCGTGTCGTAGACGCGGATGTTGCACCAGCCGTGCGGCCCGCCCTTGCCGAGACGCGCGCGTGCCGCGGCGATGCCCTCGTCGGTGATCTCCCAGTAGAGATACGCAGAGTCCGGATCGCGCACCATCGCGGTGATGCGGTTGTCTCCGTAGGCCCAGGGCAGCTCTCCGGCATCGATCGAGGGCTCGCTGCCGCCGAGCTCGAACTTCGCTTGTTCGACGCGCGTGTCATCCATGTGACGGAGGTCCCTCGCGAGAGGGCGCGAATCTACCTCAGCCGGCGTACGCCTGCACCACGCCGCGCTTGCCGTCGATGCGCCACGTTTTTGCGGTGTCGCCGGCGTCGAGCTTCTCGGCGAGCCCTGCCGGGAGGCCGAGCACCGAGTCGCTCTTCATGGTGCGCGCGCAGACGAGGGGCACGCCCATGTACGAGGCGGCTCGCGCGAAGGGGGCGCTCGGCGGCCAGATGGCGTCGCCCACCAGGCGCCGGTAGTTCGCGTCGCCCTTGAGCACGACGATGGTGGCCTTGCCGAGCATTTTCGCGAGGTGCTGCGGCGCTTCCCAGAGGAAGCGAGGGCCGCTCCAGTAGGGATCAGGCGCGACGACCAGCCGCTTCGCGTCGAACGCGGCGTGCAGCCTCTCGGCCAGCGCGCGCGAGTCGCCGCCGCGGTCCTTCATCGCGGCGAGCATCCGCCACACATCGCGTGTGATGGCGTCGCTCACGAACACCGGCTGCATCTTCACGTGCAGGACCACGCTCGTCTCGGGACCCTCGAGGAGCGCGTCGACCAGGGCGAGATCGATCGCCAGCTCGGTCCCCGTGTTGTCGGCGACGTATTGCACGAGCGCCTCGGGGCGCAGGAGGAAGGGGAGAGCCAGCGCCCGATCGTCCGCGAGCAGGTCCCCCTCTTCTCGGTGCTCGCGCGAAGCGGCGACCGAGTAGCTGAGGTCCACCCGGTTGCCCCACAAGCTCGCCTCGAGCAGGTCGTTCACGCGCTGCTCGCGAGCGGCGGTGGACGACAGGGAGGCGGCGAGCCTCGTCCACAAACGATCGCTTGCCAGCTCCTCCTCCTTCGCCGGCGCGAACGGGTCGCGCTCGGTCTCCCAGAAGCGAGACCGCCAGGCAATCTCGCGGTACACGGCCAGCTCCGCGTGGAACCATTCGGCGTCCAGCCACGATTCGCCGACGTGCTCGTCGTGCGCGCTGGTCCATGCTTCCACGTCGGGTGCCGGCGGGCGCGGGAGGGGCAATGGGAAGTCGCCCTCGATCTCGGAGGCGAGCCCCGTGAGTGCTTCCTTGATGCCCGGGGCGTAGTCCGGGTTGCGGTCCACCGCGTCGCGGATGATTCGCGGCACGCGCACCTGCATGCTGTAGCGGGTGAACTCGTTGGATCCGTCCGTCCGGAGAGGGGGAGGCCTTTGCATCGGCGCCGAGCACTAGCGCACTTCGCCGCGCTGCAACGACAAAAGCCGGCGTGACGGTTTCATCTGGTTTCGTCACGCTTCCTGTTGGCTTCGTGACTGAATCTGTTGGCTTCGTCGCGACTTCTGCTGGTTGTCCCCCGTCGTCACCGCTCTCGCGCACACATGCCTTCAGCGTCCGAAGGTGCCCATCAGAGAAGTGGTCGCGACCTGGTGGCCCGCCATCGCTTTGTCCAGTTGTGCGCGCGTGGCGCCCTGAGGGAGGCCGAGCGTCGGCACGTTCTCGGCGTAGAGCTTGAAGAAGTAGCGATGGTTGCTGCCCTTGGGCGGACAGGGGCCTCCGTAGCCCGTCTTGCCGAAGTCGTTCTTCCCGGGCGTCCCGATCCCGCTCGCGGACCGTGGTAGCTGCGTGGTGGTCGCGGGGATGTCGTAGAGCATCCAGTGTGTGAAGGTGCCGCCCGGAGCGTCCGGGTCGTCGAGGATGAGGACCCAGCTCTTGGCGTCGCCACCGCCGGTCCACGAGAGCGGCGGTGACTGGTCGGCGCCGTCACAGGTGAACTCCGTCGGAACGCGCGCACCCTGCTGGAACGGGAGCGCCTGGAACGTCACGGCCGAGGGGCCGGAGGCCGCGCCGGGAGGATCGGCGGCGGAGCCGGGTGCGGGATCGCCGGCGCGCGATGGCTTGTCCTTGCACGCGCCGCAGGCCAGCAGAAGAGCGACAGGGATCGCGAAACGCACGACCCCGATGATTGCGCCGCGATCCGGACGTCGCAACTGAGGTCAGCGGTAGCGCGGGTCGCCCTCAGTCGTCGCTCGAATCGAGCTGGCGAACGGCGCCGTCTCCGGTGACGGCAAGCGACGTGATGTGCGCGTCGCCGCGGTAGCGCAGGTCCCCGGAGCCGCCGATGTGCACCGCCATCTGGCCGCCGTGGACCACGGTCGCGATGTCTCCGGAGCCCTCGATCTCGTAGGCGCCGCCCTCGACGGGGAAGTCGCGCGCGTTCAGGTCGCCCGAGCCGTGCAAGCTCGCCTCGAGCCGCTTGCCGGCGCCGCGGAGCTCGACATCGCCCGATCCGTCCATCTTGCAGCGGACCAGATCGGCGCTGCCGGTGTAGCGAACGTCGCCCTGGCCGAGCACCACCAGGTCCACCTCCGGGTGACTGCCGGCGGCCTGGATCACGAGGTCTCCCGAGCCGCGGAGGATGGCCGAGCGCAGGGCCGGGACGTCGACGGTCACCTTCACCTGCGAGTGATCGCAGTCATCGTCATTGTCATCGTCGTCGTCGCTGTCGTCGCCATGGCCCTCTCCAGCGGACTCGATGACGAGCGTGTCGCCCACGACGTGCGTCTGGACTTGCGCGCGGTCGTCGGGTCCGCCCGTGATGGCGACCTGCGTCGCCGCACCCTCGCGGACGACCACGTCCACCGAGCCCCACATGTCGATGCGCGAGAAAGCGGCGGTCTCGGACGGCCGCAGCTCGGTCGAGGCCGTCGCCTCGTTGTGGCGGGCGCACCCGGAAAGACCTGCGAGAACGAGGGGTAAGGCGAGGGCGGCGCTGCGCGCGAGCATCATGGACGGACCTCCCGCCCACCATTCGGGGCGAGGGGCCGCTTTATTTCACTGCGTCAGGCGGTACATCGCGTTGAACGCCCCCTTCGGCAGCTGCTTCGCGTCGTGCGTCACGGCGCCTGCCGAGGACATCGCGAGCCAGATCGGGTCGTTCTTCCCGCGCGCCTCGAAGTAGAGGACGACGAGCCACGTCTTGGCGTTTCGCGTGTACCAGAGGTCGAACGCGTTGGCCTCGTCGTTCCTGTAGAACGGCATGAGCGCCTCGTGCGCGGCGTCGAGCACGTCAGCCTCCACCTTGCCGTCGTGATCGACGTCCTGCTTGTCCTTCGGCAGCGCCTTCCACGCCGCATGAAGCGCCGCCACCTGCGCCGCCTCGGCGGCCTTCGGCTTCGCGGCGGTGCGCTCGCGGACGCGCGACCGCGTCGCGTAGGAGACGACCGGATCGCGCCGCCGCTCGAGGCGCGCGATCGCGAGGCTCGACGACACGATGCCGACGAGCAGCAGCACGCCGAGCAACCTGGGCTCGCGGCTCCGGTGGTAATGCACGACCGTCGTGACGATCGGCATGAGGAACATGAGCACCACCGCCGTCTCGATCGCGAAGGTGCCCGCAGCGATCGGCAGGAACGCTCGCCACCCGAGCTCCGGGGGGAAGCTCATCAGGTACTGCGCGACGAGCGACAGGACGAGGAAGCCGAAGCTCGCCAGCGTGTAGCCCTTGAACAGCAGGAACTCGCGCCGCGCCTCCGGCTGGAAGAGCCAGTACGGCGCGAGCAGCGGGTAGAAGACGTAATAGAGGAAGGGACGCGGCGGGTGCTCGCGGTAGTACGCGTCGTATTCGAGCTGGCTGGAGACCACGAGGTTCACGAGCTTGTGCCGGCGGGACGCCCACTGCCGCACCGCCTCCCCCGTGAAGATGCCCACCAGCCCCACCGCGACCTGCGCGAGCGCGCCGGTCACCGGGAAGAGGGCGGCGACCAGCACCAGGACGAAGGGAACCGTCGCGAAGAACGCCAGCCGCAGGAGGAAGTCGAGGGAGGCCTTCACTGCGAGGGCGGTCCGAGCGACACCGCGGGCTTCCCCCCGAGGCGCTGCGCGACGTGCGCTGCGAGATCGTCCATGAAGTGGCGATCGCTTGGGGACGTGTTGAGCAGGACGACGACCGCGAAGTCGGCGTCCGGGTTGAAGAGCGCGCAGGCGCTGTAGCCACCCGTGCCGCCGTTGTGCCAGAAGGAGCCCGACTCGTCGACGCGGAGCCAGTTGAGCGCGATGTGCATCCCTTGCCCCGCCTCGCCCTGCACGACGTGCGAGGCGGCGAGGGCGGCGGCGAGCGTCTTGCCTTCGGGCGTGGCGCTCACGGCGTGCGCGAGGTGGTCGGGGTGTAGCTGCGCCTCGAGGTACGTGAGCATGTCGGCCGCTGTCGAACGGATGCCCCCGGCGCCCACGAGCGCGTTGATGTCCCAGGCGCGCGCAGGCTTGTGCTCGCCGTCGTGTCCCGGAACGAACCTCGCGCGCATCGACGTGGAGAGCGTCACCGCCGTGTCGTGCATGCCGAGCGGGCCAGTGATCTCTTTCTTGAGCAGCGCCTCGTACGAGGTCCCGGCTCGCTCGGCGAGCGCCTGACCGAGCAGGCCGACGCCGAGGTTGCTGTAGGCGAACTCCGGTTTCGCGGGCATCGCGACGCCATGGCTCGCGATGAACTCGTAGAGCGCCTTCTTGTCGTAGTCGGCGTACGGATTCGTGTCGTCGGCGGGATGGAAGTTGTCCGGCATCCGGGGCAGGCCCGAGCGCTGCGCGCTCAGGTCGAGCAGCGTGATCTCGGGGCCGGAGGCCGGGGCCGCGACGGTGCCTGCAGGCAGCAGCGCGCGCACCGGCTCGTCCAGGCGCGCCCTCTTCTGCTGCACCGACTGCGCGAGGAGAAGGCCGGTGAAGGTCTTGGTGATGGATCCGATCTCGAACACCGAGTCCGGCTTCGCCGTGCCGTAGGAGAAGATGCTCCGGACGCCGTGCTGGACGACACCGATGGTCACACCGCCGTCGGTGGCCGGGGCGAGGTCGCCGTTCGCGAGCGCCGCGGCGAGGTCCTTGTCCATCACCTCCTTGATGTGCGCGACGTCCACGGGCGCCATTGCCGGATCGATCGCGGGCGGTTTCGGCTCGATCGCCGAAGCCTGTCGCGTCAAGACGAGGGGCAGCGCCACGCCCTGGCTCCACGCGCCGTCCAGCGTGTTGCCGTCGGCCGAGAGCGTCGCCTGCAGCGAGCCGTGCACCGCCGGCACGTCGAGCGTGACCGTGGACCCGGTGACCGTCGCGGTGCACGGGATGCCATGCGCGTGCTGATCGAGGCTGTCGATCGCACACTTCGGGGGCGTCTGCTCGAGATCGAGCCGGAGCTGCAGCCGCAGACTCTTGGGCCCCGCGTGCAGCGTGCCGAGCCAGACGCCGCTCGCGGAAGGTGCCGCCGGGGTGGCGGGTGCGGGCGATGAAGAAGACGCCGAGGCCACGGGAGCGGGAGGCGCCGGTGTGGGAAGCGGGCTACCGCCACAAGCGGCGGCAGCGAGCGGCAGGACGGAGAAGGAGAGGGGAGCCAGCGTTCGGGGCTTCACGGGCGCCCATCTTAGCTGGCGGCCGGTAGCGTGAAGCGGAACGTGATCCTGCCGGCCGGCGAGGTCTCGGCAGCGATTTGGCCACCGTGCGCCTCCACGAGCGAGCGCGTGATGTAGAGCCCCAGGCCGGTGCCCTTGATGCCCTGCAAGCGGGCCGACGACGTGCGCTGGAACCTCTGGAAGAGCCCGGACAGTTCTTCCGGCGCGAGCGCCGCGCCGTCGTTCGTCACCGCGACGGCGACCTGACGGGACTCGCCCTCGACGGACACGCTGATCCGAGTCCCGTTCGTGCCGTACTTCACGGCGTTGGTCAGCAGGTTCTCCATCACCTGCGCGATCCGGTCCGGGTCGGCGACCGCCTCGGGAACGTCGGCGCCGACCTGCAGCTCGAACGGGCGGTCGGGGGCCTCGAGCGCCATCCGCTCGACGCTGTCGCGCACCAGCGCGGGCAGGTCGACGTTGCGCCGCACGAGCTCGAGCCGATGGGCGTCGAGCCGCGAGAGGTCCATGAGGTCGTCGACCATCCGGTTCAGGCGCTGCGCCGACGACAGGATGCGCTCGAAGTGGAGGGTCAGGCGAGCGTCGTCCGTCAGACGCGCGAGCTGCCGCGCGCTGAGCGAGATCGCCCCGAGCGGTTGACGCAGGTCGTGCGCGACGACCGAGCTCCACTCCGCGCGGAGGCGCTCGAGCTCCTTGGCCGCCGAGATGTCCTGCATCGCGATCACCACGCCGAGCACGTCCTCGCCCTCGCCGAGGATCGGTGCGCACGACGCGACGACGGGCGTCAGACTGCCGCTCGCGTGTCGAAGGACGCGCTCGCCCCCGGGGGAGCTCTCTCCCCGCATCGCCTTCACGAACGAGCACGTGTGAAGGGGGATCGGCGTTCCGTCCGCGTTGAGCACGACCTCGAGGAGCTGCTCGGTGCGCTCGAGCGGCTGCCCGACCATCTCCTGCAGCCGGCTGTTGACCTCCACGCGCTCGCCGTTCGGACCGTGCAACAGGATCAGGCCCACCGGAGACTGCTCGAGGACCGCGTGCATCCAGCGCAGCGACTCCTCGCGTTCGCGCTCGGCCCGCTTTCGGCCGGAGATGTCGCGCACGAACGCCACCTGCCGCCCGTCGAGGAGGAACTTGGTGCTCACCTCGATGGAGATGTTCCCGCCGTCCTTGCGGCTCGCCTTCCACTCCTGCGTCTCCGCGCGGCCGTGCACGAGCAGCTGCTCGGTCTGCTCGGCGAGCCGTGGGACGTCTTCCATCGGGATGAAGTCGGCGGTCGTTTTCCCGAGGATCTCCCCACGCGAGAACCCGAGCATCTGGCAGGCGGCGGCGTTCACGTCGGTGTACCGGCTGTCGACGTCGGAGATGAAGATGCCGTCGGACGCCTGATCGAAGAGACGACGGAAGTTCGACTCGGACTTGCGCAGCGCCTCCTCGGCGCGCAGCCGCTCGGTGATGTCCTCCACCTGCGCGAGGTAGCCGATGGCGACGCCGTCGTCGTCGCGAATGGCCGACACGTTCAGCCGGACGACGACGAACGTGCCGTCCTTGCGGATGTAGCGCTTGGCGCGCTGGTAGCTGTCGATCTCGCCGCGCCGGAGCTTCGCCATCGTGTCGAAGTCCACCTCGAGGTCCGCTGGGTGCGTGATGTCGGCGACCCCGAGTCCCACGAGCTCCTCGGGCTTGTATCCCACCATCTGCGCGAAGGCGCGGTTCACGCGGAACCAGCGGCCGTCGAGGCCACTGATGGCCGTCCCGATGGGCGAACGGTCGAGAGCCTGCAGCAGGAAATTGCCGAGGTCTTCGGGCTGGCGCACGGATGGAGGCTACTCCCCGTGTCGTGGCTCGCGAGCTCGAGTGCCCGGTGAAAGTGGGCCGCGCGCGCCCACGAACCCCCTCGAGGGTCGGCTGAAGAAAGACCTCTACCTTGGGGAGGGGTACGGAGGGGCTCGCGACGCGCGCGGCACTTCATCGAATCACGGAGCGGGCACGCGATGCGACCCGGCTCGTTGAGCGAATTCGCCCGTTCGTCGGGAAAGTCGGTGAACGTGGACAGGTCCTCCCCCGACGACGGTCGAGCTGCTCGAGCCGCCCGGCGATTCGGTCAGGGGCACGTCGTGAACGCGTGCGCGCACGCGCCGACGTCGACCGACTGAGCCGGCAAGTACGTCTCGGTCTGTCCGTAGCCGATGGCCGGGCTGCCCGGTGCGAGCGCGAAGTTCGCGCCCACGGGCTGGGTCGTCTCGGTGCCCGCCGACGTCGTCCCGACGTCGACCCACCCGGGGCTCGTGCCGCACTTGTTGCTGGTGCACGAATAGACGTCCCCGTTGCTCACGAGGACCTCGCCCTGGCAGCTCGTCCCGCCGAGGACGTCGCTGACGTTGTGGCTGAAGGTGTCCGCCGCGGAGCTCGAGGACGGCGGGCTGCCGATGAACGCGTTGTTCCACATGGCGTACGGCGCGGTCCCGTATGCGCACGTCGTGTGGCTCGCGGGGAGGGCCACGGCGATGTTGTTGATGAACGTGTCGCCGTAGCTGCCGGTCGAATCGATGCACGCCCGCGCCGAGCCGCTGTTGAACGGGTCGAGGTAGACGTTGAAGCATGAGTTGTTCGCGACGGTGACGTACTCGGAATTGAAGACGTGCACGCCGCCGCCGCCGGCGTTGTAGACCACGTTGAACGCGACCAGCGTCTGGTCGGGGTACGCCACATTCGTGCTCCCCTGGTTGTTCAGGGTGTCCATGATGATGTCGTTCCCGTCGGTGTCGTACGCGTTGCCCGCGGTTCCGCACTGGGTGAGCGCGTTGTCGTAGACGACGTTCCACTCGACCACGTTGTGGAAGAAGGAGGACCCCGTCACGAACGACCCGACGAGAGGGCTCGGGTTCGTCTTGTCGTCCGCGGTCGCCTGGTAGCCGGCGAACGCCTTGAGCACGACGTACGAGATGCCGGATCCCTGCGCGTCGCACGTCACGTTGGCGTTGTCGTGGATGGTGTTGTGGATCGTGTAGAAGAACTCTCCGTCGTTCATCTGCACGCCGGTCTGCCCGTAGCCGTGGATGACGTTGTTCATCACCCAGACGTGGTGGCTCGAGTTGGGCGCGGTCGTCCCGTTCTCGTTGCCGTCCCACACCTTCACGCCCTGGCCGTACGTCTGCGCGCTCGACGCCGCGAGCTCGAACCCGTCGATGACGACGTAGTTCGGCATCGGGAAGGTCGATGTCTCGAAGGCGAAGGCGGCGCCCGGATCGGTGATCTTGCACGCGTCCAGGGTGCTGCACCGGTACACGACGTAGCCGGTGGCCGACGCGAGGTTGCCGCCGTGGGCGATGGTCACCCCCGCGGCGTAGGTGCCCGGCTGCACGTTGATGCAGTCGCCGGCCATCGGGCCCGAGTCGTCCGCGTGCTGGAGCGTGAGCCACGGGTGCGCCTGGCTCCCATCCGCCGAGTCGCTGCCGCTCGTCGCCACGTAGAAGTTACGCATGCACGTGTAGAAGGGTGCCGCGTAGAGTTCGGGGCTCGGGCCTGGCTTCTGAAATCCCGGCATCGGAGGCGATCCATCACCGCCGCCCGACGACGAGTCGTGGGACCCGCTGTCGCCAGCGCTGCTCCCGGAGCTACTCCCCGAGCTTCCCCCGGAGCCGCTGCCGCTGCCCCCGCTGGAGCTGCTGGCGTCCGCGCCACCGCCGTCGCCCGAACCGGCACCCGAGCCGCCGCTGGAGCTTCCGCACGAGATCCCGACGACCACGGAGCACGCCAGCATCGCGAACGCAGTCGTCTTCATCTCGGCCTCCTCTTCACATGCACGTGCTGCTGCACGACGACGCCGACCCGCAGTACTGGGTGACGTCGCCGCCCGCGCCGTTGGCGCACGAGACCGTGCACGGGCCGCTCCCGCAGACGACTTTCATGCCGCCGCACGCCGAGGTGCCGGTGCAGTTGACCGCGCAGCCGGCGGCACCGCAGAAGATCGTGGCGTCCTGACAGGTGGAGGTATTGCTGCACGTGACGTTGCAGCTGGTCGCACCGTCGCAGAGGATCTGCAGGTCCTGGCACGCGGACACGTTGCTGCACTGCACGTCGCACCGCTCGCCGGGGGCGCACGTGGCCGTCGGGGGGCAGAGCGTCGGGCCGCCACACGCGATCGTGCAGGTGCCGGACGCACCGGCGTCGCTGCAAGCGGGCGCGCCGGCTTCGGGAGGAACCGGCGGGCCGGCTTCGTGCACGCCGCTGTCGAACGACGAGGAGCCGTCGCTGCCACCTCCGCCGTCCGAGTCGGAGGCGCACGCGCTCGGATCGTTTACCGGACCGTTCGTGGTGCAGTCGATGCCCTGCACGCTGCCGTTCAGCTCGAGGCAGCCACGCTCTCCGCAGTTGAGCGTGAATTGCAGCCCGCTGTTCCCGACGGTGCAGGGGCAGGAGCCGCCACCACCGCCGGACCCGTTGCTCGAGCAAGCGACGAGGATGGCCAGGGCGATCGCGAACGCGTGAATCTCGCGCATGACCCGATCGTACGCCCTGCGCGACCGGTCGTGATCATCGACGCGCGAAGTGTGCGTTCATCTCCTTGCTGGGCACACGGTCACGGAACATCGCGTCGTAGGTTCCGTGCTCGAGGAGCTCGCGTGCGATGGCGCGGGCGGTCGCGAGAGCGGCGCTCGCAACGGCGGTGCCCACGCTCACACGCCGGACGCCCCATCGCGCGAGCTCGGCCACCGGCGCCATCCCGGGCAACACGAGGACGTTGAGCGGCAGGCGAGTGCCGCTCGCGATCGCACGGATGTCACCCTCGGTCGTCACGGCTGGCACGAAGAGTCCGTCGGCACCGGCGGTCTCGTACGCGCGTGCGCGGCGCAACGTCTCTTCCACCGCCTGCTCGGGTGGCACCAGCGACCTGAGGTACACGTCGGTGCGCGCGTTCACGAAGACGTCGGTGCCTGCCGCGCGCGTCGTCTCGCGGATGCTCCGGATCTTCGCCATGAGCTCCTCGGCCGGGGCCTTGCCGTCCTCCAGGTTGATGCCCGCGATGCCGAGATCGACCAGCTCTCGGACCAGAGCGCCGACTTCGACCGGGTCCGCGCTGTAGCCCGCCTCGAGATCGATGGTCACCGGCACGCGCACTGCGCCGACCACGTCGCGCACGATGGAGAGCACCTGATCGCGTCGCAGATGCTCGCCGTCCGGAAGACCGTGGCCCCAGGAGACCGCGGCGCTGCTCGTCGCGATGGCGCGTGCTCCCGCCAGCTCGACGACGCGCGCGCTCGCGGCGTCCCACACGTTCGCGAGGACGAGGACGGGATTGCCCACATGGAGGGCGCGAAACGCTGCTGCGGTGGATGTGGAGGACATGAGGAGGATGTATGCCGCGGTCGTCGTGACGTCTCGCGGTTTTCGGACCCGGTCATCTTCGCACGCTAGAATGAAGCGCGCATGAAGGTCGCGATTTGCGCCTCGGCCTTCTTGGCGGGTCTCTACTTCGTGGCCTGCGGCTCGAGCGGTTCTTCTTCGAGCAGCTCCTCCTCGAGCGGATCGTCGTCGGGCAGCTCGTCCTCGGGTGGCGCGGGTGTCGATGCCTCTTCGTCCGGAGATGGCGCCGGCAGCGGCAGCGGCGGGGACGGTGCGACGCTGATGCCACCGACCGACGCGGCTCTCCTCGGCGAAGCAGGGCTGCCGCGGACCTTCACGGTGACCAACCACTGCACGCAGACGGTGTGGGCCGCCGCGCTGCCGGCGACCACGTTTCCCGGCGGTCTCGTGGAGATGGCCCCGGGTTACTCGTTTCAGGTGGGCGTCGACAACGGGTGGTCTGGGCGCATCTGGGGCAAGACGCTCTGCACGACCAGCGGCGGCACGACGACGTGCGCGAGCAGCGCCTTCCCCGCGTCGCTGGCGGAGCTGACGCTCACGAAGACCGCCACGGGGCTCGACTTCTACGACGTCAGCCTCGTCGACGGGTTCAACCTTCCCATCGCCCTCGACGCCGTCGGCCACACGCCCGACCCTGCGCATCCCTACGACTGCGGCAGTCCGACGTGCGCGGTGAACCTGGACGCGACGTGCGCGGCACAGTTCCAGGACTCGTCGAGCGGTCAGGTGATCGCGTGCGCGAACGATGCGTGCAAGGTCGTCGGCAACAACAATCCGAGCTCGCCGGCGTGCACGTATCCGAACCAGTACACGGAGTTCTTCAAGATGGCGTGCCCCGCCGCCTACAGCTACCCGAAGGACGACCCGACGAGCACGTTCACCTGCAAGGGGTTCAACGACTACGCGGTCGTCTTCTGTCCGTGATCGGGGCGCGATGAGAGCGCTCGCCCCGCAGGCCGCTCTCGCGCTCCTCGCGATCCTCGCCTGCTCGTCCGGGAGCGGCGACAAATCGAGCGCCTCGCCCGACGCGAGCGCCGGCGCCGGCGCCGACGGTGGAACGGCCGCCGAGAGCGGGCCGCCGGGAGACGGGGCGAGCGTCGTCATCGATGCGCAGCCCGTGACATCCGGTCTCGGACCGGCGCAGTTCGGGTCGGGCGATCTGGATCCGCCGTCGAACGGGGGCACGATCACCTTCGAACAGATCGGTGCGACCGGCTGGTACCCGAGCATTCGCGATCCCGCCAAGGGCCCGTGCAACGTCGACACGGACGCGGGGGGCAGCTGCTGCCTCGATCAGTACACCATCACGAGCGACGCCCTCACCCCCTGGAGCGAGGAGCTCATCATGACGCTGCGCGGCCCGATGGTGGTCAAGCAGCTCGCGGTCTACCAGCCCTCCGCGAGTCAGAGCGGCAGCGACTGGAGCCTCGTCTCCGCATGGGACGACCGCACAGCCGGACAGACGCCGGGGGTCGTTTTCGAAGGCGACGCGACACCCAAGACTCCCTTCGCCGGAGGCGTGGGCTCCGAATGTCTCGTCAACGTGTCGACGGCGCAGCCGTTCCCGTGCGGCGCTGGAAGCGTTCCGTATTGCACGTCGTCCTCGTCGAACCACGACTACGGGTGGGCGGGAGCGAAGCTCTTCGTCATCCTCGCGAAGATGGCCCACGCGGGCGCGTCGGGTGGGCCCGCGTCGTGCTCCACGACGACGACCGGCAACTGGTACGACGCGTCGTGGATCGGCCTCAGCGTCGGGGAGCTCGTTCGCGCCGGGTCGTTCTCGAGCTGCCAGTGCTACGCCAAGGATCCCGCCAAGGGGTACCTCGCCGACGGTTGCGGTCAGTTCAACGTGTTCGAGGTCGTCAACGACAACAACCAGTACAAGAACCTCGACGTCTTCAGCACCGACATGATCGACTACGCCGGCTACGTCGGGCAGGGCCCGTGCGGGCCTGCGTGCAACGTCGCCACGCTCCCCGCCGCCGCGGATCTCATCGACAAGGCAAACGACACCGAGGCAGCGGCCGGCGCAGTCGCGACTCCGGCGGGCGGTCCAGGCGCCGCACTCCGCAGACCCGAGACGGGCTACCGGTACTTCGTCATCGCACTCGACGTCGCGTCGCGCACCGTGCAGCTCGCGCTCGTTCACCCGATGAACGTGCCGAAGGCGATTGGCGGGCTCCTGCCCGATCTTCCAGGATCCATTCCCTCCACGACCGTCGGCGCGGTTCTCGCGCTACGGTTACCTCACTAGGTCATGCGCGGTCCCACTCGACTCCTCGTCGGCCTCGCGTCGTGCTTCGCCGCGTGCACGCTCGGCGCGGCGTGCGGTTCGAGCGGCGCAGGCTCGGGATCGGGTGGCCCGGGCGGGTCCGATGCGAGCAGTGGAGGCAGCAGCGGGAGCAGCGGAGGGAGCAGCAACGGCGGCAGCGGAAGCAGCAGCGGAGGCGGTAGCGGGAGCAGCAGCGGAAGAGGGCAGGGCGACTCGGGCACGCATCCGGGCGACGGCGGCGCGGCCCCGTGCAAGCGCGGGATCGCGACGAACATGCCGCCATCGATGGGCCTCGCTCCCAGCGCGTCGCAGCCCGGCGTGTCGTGGTGGTACGACTGGTCGACGAAGGGAACGGGAGGCGCGAGCGGCGTCGCCTTCGTGCCCATGATCTGGGGAAGCGCCGACCTGAGCGGGCCGATCCCCACCGGCTCGGCATACGTCCTCGGGTTCAACGAGCCCAATTTCAAGGCGCAGTCGAACCTCACGCCGCAGCAGGCCGCGGCCGACTGGCCGATGGTCGAGGCCCTCGCGAAGCCGCTCGGCATCCCGCTCGTCTCGCCCGCGGTGAACTTCTGCGGCAGCTCGACGAACAGCTCCGGATGCAGCGATCCGCAGGTGACCGATCCGTACACGTGGCTCAAGGACTTCTTCGCCGCGTGCACGGGGTGCGAGGTCGATTACGTCGCCGTGCATTGGTACAACTGCGACCTGCCGTCGCTCCAGGGGTACATCGACGGCAACGGCAGCCTCCAGGGCTTCGTCCAGTTCGGGAAGCCGATCTGGCTCACCGAGTTCTCGTGCGACGGCACGCATCCGGTGGCCGATCAGCAGAAGTACATGGAGGCTGCGGTCCCGTATCTCGAGAGCAACCCGCACGTGTTCCGGTACTCGTGGTTCAGCTCCGGCGCCATCGCGCCGGCGCAACTGATGAATGCCGACGGTTCGCTCACCGCTCTCGGCACGACCTACGTCGGTCTCCCCGAGGCGTGCCACTAGCGGCTGATCGACACCTACTGCACCGTCAGCACCACGTGGCCGGCGATCGCAGTGCGGTTGCCCGTGCACGACGTGACGAGCTCCGTCAGCTCGGCGACGTCGCATCCGCTCCGGAACTGCACCTGGAACACGCCGTCACCCGTGCACGTCCCGTCGCCACACGAATAGAGGAGGTGGAACGTGGGCCCGCCCGCGTCGTACGCGCCGTCGTCGATCGCGTACGCACCGTCGAATGCATAGGTCTGCGTCAGGTCCGTCCCCGGCGGCCCACCGTAGTAGCCGCCCTCCGGATCGATCAGCACGACGCCGGCGCTGCTCACCCCGCCGTGCGAGCTATGGAACGTCCACGTGCCGACGAGCGAGCAGCCCTGCAGCGTCCCCGGGTTGCTCGCGGGCACGAGGGGGCAAGCGTCACTCTGGTTGTTCGCGCTCGCCTCGACGGCACCGCCGTCGCCTGCAGGTAGCGCGGCGCCGACCTCGGCAACCTCGCCGCCGCACGCCGTAGCGGATAGGAGCAGAGTCAGGAATCCGAAAGCCCCGGAAGCTCTCATCGCGCCGACGCTCCGAGTGCCCGGAGCAACAATCGGTCCGCGAGAACGCGCCCGAATCAGCCGGGTTCGTCGAGCTCGACGAGCCCCCGCGCGACGAGCGCATCGACGAGCCTCAGCGCGGTCGCATCATCGACCCCGCAGCGGATCGCCAGCGCGTACAGGTCGGAACGCCCGTCGATGCGCGCGAGGAGCGCGCCCTCCTGCGGGTCGCCGTCGAACCACCCCACGTCCTCCCGCGAGACGAGCAGGATCGGTATGCGGCGGAGCGTCTCCGGCTTCAGCCGCTCGGTGGAGCTCCGGCCGTCCCGCTCGGTCGATGGCGGCGGCGGAATGGTGTGGGCCGTGCCGATCACCATCTCCTTGGCCCGCGCGGTGACTTCTTTGAACGACTCGTTCGATGAGAACGCCTGCACGACTTGCACGCCGAGCTGCTGCGCGAGCGCCGTGGCCGCCGCAGGGTTCGCCGCACGCAGCATCACCGGGACCTTGGGATACCCGTCGAGCAACGCGCGGAGAATCTCCGGACGCGTTCCCGACTGCGCGTCGAGTTGGACGATGGCGAGCCGAGGACGCTCGGCGTCGTCGAAGTCCTTGAGCGCGAGGCGCACGTCGAAGCCTTCGCTCACGAGCGCTCGCGCGAGCCGCGACCGCGTCAGCGCGTCAGCGTCGACGAGGAGCACGAGCGGTCGCAGCGCCGGCTTCCCAGAAGCGCCCCCTTCCCGCGTCTTGCGCACCATGCGCGCACGATCTTCCCACCGAGCGCGGCCTCTGAGAATGAACAGTCCGCTTACCAGTGGGCGCGCTTCCCACACGGGTCGTCGCTGGCAACACTTCCTTCACGATTGAAGCGAGCGAGTCGGCTATCGCTTGTCGCTGCCGAAGAACAGGTCCTCGAGCTTGTCGGCGTTCACGGCGACCGAGAGCAGACTGTTCGCGAAGGTCACGGTGTCGAGCCTTCTGCGTCGCACCAGCATGTCGACGAAGATGAGCTCCGGATCGTTCGCCTCTCCCTTCTGGAGGATCATGCGCACGTTGAACGTGGGCGAGAGCAGGCGGACGCCGCGCGCGAGGTCGAGCGCGTCCGAGTACGGGCCGACGAGGCTCTTGAGATAGATCCATGCGTCGCCCGCGCCCCAGCCGGTGACGCGCACGACCTGCGACCGCGGGGTGTTCGGATAGTCCTTCGAGGGCGGCGTGCGAAGCTCGAACCAGTAGCCGGGCCCCTCCTTCATCTTCTCCATCTTGCACTTGAGGCGCGCCTGCGCGGCGGGCGCGAGCTCCTCGAGCGAGAGCAGCAGCGTCGCGAGCGCGTCCTCGTGCTTGCGGGCGAGCTCCCTGATCTCGTGCAGCGGGGCGTCGGCCGCGACGCGGGGGGCGCCGAGGTGCTTCGCGAGCAGATCGTCGAGGCCCTTGGCGTTGGCGTCGTCCGGAACGAGGAACTCGATGGCGCGGGCGATCGTGATGGGGGCACCCCAGCCGATGATCTGCGCCTGCGGCCCCATCGCCTTCTGCCAGCGCGGCGTGTGGTTCCCGGCGTCGCAGGCGCTCATCACGAAGAGCTTCATGGCGCCCTGCTGCGCGACCTCGGGAGGGATCTGCTCGGGCGCGATCCAGAGGCCCTCGTGCGTCTGGATGGTGCCGTCGGTGTCTCCGTGGCCGCTCCAGTAGACGCCGGTGGTCTTGAGGCCCGTCGCGTCGGGGTGCTTGCCCATGAGCGCGTCGGCGAGGGTCGTGAGATCGCCGTGGAGGTCGACGAGGACGCGGTATCCGGCGGCGCGCAACGCGGCGACGTCGTCCCCGACGTGATCGATCTCGGTCATGCGCATCACGAGGTCGGTGTCGGCGCTCGCGCTGAAGCCGAAGAGGAAGAAGAAGGCATGGCCGTCGCCCGGGCCGCTCGCGGTCGGCTCGTACACGAGGCCGCGGGGCAGGTTGCGGATCGATCGGGACATCGGTCGCGGAGGCGGGCCCTTCGCGGCGGGTGTGGCGGCGGGCGCGGGGGCGGGAGCGGCTGGGGCTGCGACAGGGACAGGGGCGGATGCGGGGACGGGGGCAGCGACGGGGGGACGCGCAGGTGCGACGGCGGAAGGAGGAGCAGGCGCGCGCGGCGGCCAAGGTGCGGGCGGTTGCATCAGTGGGGCAACGACGTGGAGAGGGACCCACGCGGGAGCGCCGCCAGAGTCGAACTGCACCTGCACCTGGCCCTGCGCGAGGGACACCACCGTGCCGGGATAGACGCGGCCGTCGGTCCAGGTGACTTGAACGCGGGCACCGGGGGGCGGCTGAGGGAAGACGTTCATCGGCGTGGGGTTCGGTTGGTCAGTCGGAGAAGTCGACGGTGAAGTACGTGCGCCGGTCGTCGCTCTGCACGATGCCGACGCCGAGTTTGTGCCACTCGGGGCGCAGGAGCACGTCGTGATGCATGCCGCCGGGGCCCTCGCCGGTCATCTGCAGGAGGACGGCGGCGAGCTGGTCCTGCAGGGTGCCCGGTGCTTCGCCGGAGGGAGCCCCCTGCACTTCGGCGCTGCGCGCTCCGATCTCGGAGGCGTGCTCGGTCCAGTGCTGTCCTGGGTGATGGTCCTGCGCGAGCTCCTCGCTGCCGGCCTGCGCGAAGTCGTCGAGGGCGACGGCGCGCTCCAGGAGCTGCACGTGGTTCAGCTTCCGCACGCCGTTGACGTACCCGAGCACGTAGTCGCGTGCGTCTGCGCCGGTCATCTCTTGCGCGCCGGTCGACGGAGGCGATCCGGAAGGGCGGGCGCTCACGCAGGCGTACTGCCCTTCGTTGTCGCACGTGGGCGACACGCCGAGCCCCGACGCGTGCGTCACCGGCGCGTTGTTGCGTGCGTTCTGCTCGGCCACCGACTCCGCGACCTGCGCCACGCCTGCGGCCGCCGCGAAGGCGAGCGCCTCGCCCATCTTGGCGCTGTTGCTCTGGCCCGCGCCGGGGGCGACGCACGCGAGGGCCGCGGAAGCGACCGCAAACACGCCGATGATCGCCCGAACTTCGATCACCCCCGGAGCATACCTTTCTGGCACCCTGGGCGACCATCGTGCCCAAGCGAGCATCCCCAGCCGAGACCGAGGCCCACACCTTCAAGGCGACCATCGGCCGCACGTGGGTTCTCTACACGGTCGACGTGCCCGAGCGCGTGAGCCGCGCTCTCGGCGCGGGCAAGATCGCCGTCGTCTTCACCCTGAACGGCTCCTCGCCCCGGAAGACGACGCTCGCCCCTCGCGCCGGAGGCGGTCACCGCTTGCACGTACACGGAGAGTCGCGGCGCGAGGTCGGCGCCGAGGCGGGAGACCGCGTCACCATCGTGCTCTCGCGCGATACGGATCCGTCCGGGCCTCCGCTTCCTCCGGACCTGGAAGACGCGCTCGAAGAGGCGGGTGCGCTCCAGACGTTCCGCACGATGGGGCCAGCGATGCAGCGCGAGCTCGCGGCCTACGTCGAGAAGGCGAAGCGAGAGGAGACGCGGCGCAAGTATGTCGCGCGTGTCGTGGAGCGGGCGAGCGAGGAGCGCGAGAAGCGCCTCGACCGCGAGGCTGCGCGGCGCCGCTGAGGACGTCGCGAGCAGACCCGGACGCTACTTGGTCACCGACGCTCGGATCGCATCCATCAGCGAATCTCCGCTCGACTTCGACGGGCGCGAGGCGGGGACCGCCGCAGGCCGAGCCGCCGCGGGCTTGGCTGCGACCGCGGCCGTCGCCGCCGCGGGCGCGTGGCCCCGGCTCGCGTGCGTGGCGTGAGGCTTCTTGGCCGGCGTTGCCGTCGGCGGCTCCGCGTTGCTCGCCGCGGACGGCGCGGCCGATGGCGCCTGCGCTGCCGTTTCGGCTGCTGGCGCGGGCGTGGGAGTGGGATCCGGCGCAGCCACCGTCTGCGTCGCGGCCGGTGGGGGAGCCGCGGCCGCTGCCTGCGCGGCCTGGTGTGCGTGAGGCGCGTTGCGCGTGACGACGAAGGCGAGCGCCGAGACGGCCGCGACGCTCGCGATCCCGCCGAGGGCCAGCGGCCAGCGACGCCGCGGCGGAGCCTCGTCCTCGAGCTTCTCGTCGGCGGCGATCAATGCCTCGAGCGCGACCGGCGCCATGCTCTGCGGGGCGAGCCCGTCGATCGCTCGCGGACCGCCGGCCTTGGCGCGTGCGAGCTCTCGTTCGACCCAGTTCGCGTCGTCGGCGCGATAGGCCGAGAGGTCCACGTACCCGGAGCTGTCGGCCGATTCGAACTCGTGGGCCGGCTCGCGCGCGGCGGCCGGAGCCGGCGTACCTGCGAGCTTCGCGAGCTCCTGGAGCTCCTCGTGCATCTGCTGGCGGTCGGGCGTCTCGTTTCGCATCGCGTTGCCTCCGCTCCCCGACGTTTCCCTTAGCTCCCGGAGACGGACCGAGGCATCCGAAACCGAATGGAGACGCGCTTTTCCGCCTCGCTATCGAACTTTTCCGCTCTCCTTGCGCTGTTTTTCTTTGAGGTGAGCGAAAGGATCCTCGCGCACTTCGGATGCGGCGGGTGCGCCCTTCGCCTTCTCCTCCTCTTCTCCTTCTCCGCGTTCGCCCTCTCGACGAGGACGAGGCCCCCCGTCGCCGAACACGGCGCGCTCGAGCGCGTCGCTCGCCGAGTCCAGCGCTCCCGTGATCCGCTTCTTCGCGAAGCGGGCCGCTCCCGCGCCGACCTTCCGCGCCAGCGACTTCAGGAGGCCCATGCAAGGCTATAGTAGCTCCCGTGGACGAGAAGGCCGTCGCTCTCGCCATTCCCTTCTTCTTCTTGCTCATCGCGGTCGAGCTCCTCGTGCTGCGCCTGCGCGGCCCGGCCCGGGCGTATCGCTTCGCCGACTCGATCACGAACCTCTCGTGTGGCGTGGGTCAGCAGGTGCTCGAGCCGTTCCTCAAGGGAGTGGCTCTGCTCCCGTACGCGTGGCTCTGGGCGCATGCGCGTCTCTTCACCGTGAGCGCGGCCTCCCCCGTCGCCTGGGTCGTGCTCGTGCTGGGAGTGGACCTCGGGTACTACGTCTGGCACCGCGCCAGCCACCGCGTCGGGTTTCTCTGGGCCGTGCACGCCGTGCATCACCAGAGCGAGCAGTACAACCTGTCGGTCGCGCTGAGGCAGCCGTGGCTCGAGAGCTTCACGGCGCCCTTCTTCTATCTCCCGCTGGCGGTGCTGGGCTTCCCGCCGGTCATGTACCTCGCGGGCGTCACCATCGACACGCTCTACCAGTTCTGGATCCACACCCGCACGGTGAGACGCCTCGGGCCGCTCGAGTGGATCATGAACACGCCGAGCCATCACCGCGTGCACCACGGCATCGATCCGGAGTACGTCGACCGGAACTACGCCGGCATCTTCATCTTCTGGGATCGCCTCTTCGGCACCTTCCAGCGCGAGGAGTGCGAACCCGTGTACGGCACGGTGAAGGCGCTCGGCACGTGGGGACCGCTCGCGGCGAACCTGGCCGTCTGGAAGGACCTCGCGAAGATGTCCCTTGCGACGCGCTCCTGGACGGACAAGCTCCGCGTCTGGCTCGCACCTCCCGAGTGGAGGCCGGCGGATCTCGGTGGGCCGGTCGTCGTGCCGCCGGCGGATCCGGCCGCGCACCCGCGTTACGACGTCGGTGCCTCGAGGCGCGTGCAGGTGTACGTGCTCGTGCAGTTCGCGATCGCCGCGGTGGCGACCGTGGCGTACCTGTGGAGTGAGTCGAGCGCTTCGCACGTGTTCCTCGCGGCAGGGGCGGCGGTGCTCGTCGCGACCGTCGTCGCGTGGGGCGGCTTGCTCGAGGGACGCCCGTGGGCGTGGCCTCTCGAAGTGACGAGGCTCGTCGCGGGCGTAGCTCTCGTCGTCGAGGCCGCCATGCGGTTCTGATCCCAACGGATCGGAGGCGAGCTGGGGTACTCTCGTCCACACGGAGGACGATTTGCGAAAGACCACTCGCCGTCTCGCCGCTGTAGTCGCGCTTGCTTCGACGTTCGCGCTGGCGCGCACTGCCCGGGCCGACGACACGATCAAGCGCCCCGGCGACCACCCGCATTACTCGGTGGAGCTCGAGCCGCACTTGCTCCTCGGCTGGTCCGCTCAGTGGGTGGGTACCGGATTCGGACTCGGCGGTCGCGTGTCGATCCCCATCACCCACGACGGGTTCGTGAAGACCATCAACAACAGCGTGGCCATCAGCTTCGGGCTCGACTGGGTCCACTACGGCGGGACCAACTGCTACTACTACGACCCGCGGTACGGACCGAACTACTGCTACGGCTTCGGCAGCACCGACTTCATCCAGATCCCCGTCGTGATGCAGTGGAACTTCTACGTGGCGCAGAAGTGGAGCGTCTTCGGGGAGCCCGGGCTCTACATCTGGCACGGCTTCTACGGCGCCCCGAACTACCCGTGCAATGGCCCCGGCCTGCCGAACTGCGGCTACTACGGGGTCTACGGCGGGAGCGACACGGGCGTGGGTCCGGCGTTCTATGCGGGCGGTCGCTTCCACTTCAGCGACACCGCCTCGCTCACGATGCGCATCGGCTACCCGGACCTGCTGACGTTCGGCGTGTCCTTCTTCCTCTGAGGTGTGAATGACCGAGGGTCCGGATCCGGGGCTGCGGGGAAAGCGGCTGGGAGAGTACGAAGTCGTCGCGCCCATCGCGCAAGGCGGCATGGCGAGCGTCTGGCTCGCCAGGCGGGTCGGACGGCCGGCGGACTTCGTGGCGGTGAAGGTGATCCGCCCCGAGCACGCCCGGAACAAGGAGTTCGTCGCGATGCTCGTCGACGAGGCGGGCATCGCGTCGCGTCTGTCGCACCCGAACATCCCCGTGCTCCACGCGTTCGGTGAGTCGTCCGAGGGCGTTCCGCAGCCGTATCTCGTCATGGAGCTGCTGCGCGGGCACACGCTCCTCGAGACCTTCAAGGCGCTGCACGCACGCGGCAAGCGATGCCCGCCCGAGATCGTCGCCTGGATCGGCGCCCGGGTCGCCAACGCTCTGCACTACGCGCACGAGCTCCGCGACGATGGCGGCGCGCTCCGGCAGGTCGTGCATCGCGACGTCAACCCGGCCAACATCTTCCTCACGTCGGAGGGGGTGCCCAAGCTCATCGACTTCGGCCTCGCCAAAGCACGGGATCGAATCGCTTCCACGGCGATCGGCGTGGTCAAGGGCAAGCTCGCCTACCTCGCGCCCGAGCAGGCGCACGGCAAACCCGTCGACAGGCGATCGGACGTCTTCGCGCTCGGCATCACACTCTGGGAGCTGTCGCTCGATCGACGGTTGTTCCTCGAAGAGACCGACGTGCAGACGGTCCGCCGTATCCGGGAGGCAGAGGTCCCCGATCCTCGGACGATCGACGAGAGCTATCCGCCCGAGCTGGCCGACGCCCTGCTGCGCGCGCTCGCCAAGGAGCCGGAGAAACGCTGGCAGACGGCGGCCGAGCTCCGAGACAGCCTCGACGCTTTCTGGAAGAGCAAGCAGCCGACGGTCGGCGCCGCCGAGGTTCGGTCGCTCCTGACGGAGACGTTCGCGGACACGCCTCCGGCCGACTGGGAGCGACTGGTCGACGAGACAATCGCGGAGCAGGAAGCGACGCGCGCGTGGGAGGAGGCCAAGCCGGCGCCGATCCGGACGCAGCCCTTGGCGGTGATTCCACCCGGTCCGCCCAGCGTCGCGCCGCCGGCGCCCACGTCGCCGGTGGCGAGGCTTTCCGATTGGTCCCCGCGGCTTCTTCTCGGCGCGGTCGCGGCGGTCGCTGCGGTGTCGGCGATCCTCGGAGGGACGATCGTGCGCGGCTGCGGAGGACACGAGAGCGTGGAACGGCGGCTCGTGCGCCTCGAAGAGCGGCTGGGCATTCCGAGCAGCCTCCCCACGGCAGCTGCCGCGTCACCCCCGGCGGCCGGCTCGATCGCCTCGGCGGACGAGCCGCCGATGAGCTGTCCCGAGGCGAAGATCGCGAGCTACCAGGCCTGGCAAGAGGCGCTGACGAAGGCCAAGACGCTGGCGCAGCCCGCCCAGGCAACGTGCGCCGGCATGTGGAGCGACTCGAAGAAGCAGGCTTGTTACTACGGCGCGCTCGCGGGGGTGCGCGCCGCGCAGGCCGCGCGCGACTCCGTCATCAGCGGAGGATCGGCTGCCCGTGACGCCGTCACGGCCGTGAAGGACGACCCGAAGAACGAGGCCGTCGCGCGCGCTCGCAGCGCGAGCCTCGCCGCCTTCGAGGCATGCGGCGACACGGGCCCTTAGGCCGCGACTCAGTTGCAGGTGTCGCCGATCTTGTTGCAGGTCTTGCCCGCGTCGGCGCAGTCGGCGCATGCGACGCCGTTGTTGCCGCATGCGGTGTCCGAGTTGCCGGGCAAGCACGTCGAACCGTTGAGGCATCCGGTGCAGGCGCACTGCTTCGTGATCGTCCCCACGCAGGTCTCGCCGTTCGTCGTGCAATCGTCGCAGGCGTTGCCGCCGTTGCCACACGCGTTGTCCTGGTTTCCCGGGTTGCAAGTGCTCCCGCTGCAGCAACCCGCGCCGCACGAGGTCGTGGTGCAGGTGCACGAGCCGTTGCTGCACACCTGCCCGACGACGCATGCGGTTGCGTTCTGCCACTGACCGCACGCGTTGCACACCTGCGGCTGCGTGAGGCTGATGCACTGTGTGGCGTTGGGGGTGCACACGGACGGGCTGGGACAGGAGCAAGCGCCCCACATGCACGTCGGCGAGCAGGTCTGGCTCCCGTACGTGTTGCAGGTCTGCGTCGTCGTCGGCGCGCAGCCCTGATTCGCGCACGACCCGGCGACCCACATGCCGGTCGGTCCGCACGTCTCGGTATCCGTGCCGCAGTTGCCGCAGGGCACGGGATTCGTCTCGCTTGGCCCGCAAACGCCGCTGCACACGCCGGTGACGCACGTCTGGTGCACGCACGCGACGGCGGTGCCCCACTGGCCGCTCGCGTTGCAGGTCTCCACTCCGTCGCCCGAGCATTGCACCGCGCCGGGGACGCAGACGCCGCCGCAGGCTCCGTTGGTGCACACGTACTGGCACGGCTGGGGGCTGCCCCACTGGCCGCTCGAGTTGCACGTCTCCACCCCGTTGTTCGAGCACTGGGTGGCGCCCGGTGAGCAAGCGCCTGTGCACATGCCGGCGGTGCAGACGTTGGGGCACGACGCGCCGTTGTTCTGCCACTTGCCGGAAGCGTCGCACTTCTGCGGCTGCTGCCCATTGCACTGCTTGTCCCCGGGGACGCAGGTGCCCGTGCACGCCCCGGCGACGCACGCGTAGGGACACGTCGCGCCTGAGGCCTGCCACGTGCCGGTCGGGCTGCACGTCTGCGGCTGCTGCCCCATGCACGTCTGCTGTCCGGGAGCGCACGTGCCGGTGCAATGGCCGTTGACGCACGTTTGGTTCTTGCACGCCGGCGAGCACGTCGTCGGCCCGTCTCCGCCGCCGTCCTTGGGGCCGGACTCGGGCATCGTCGAATCGATGCCCTGAGCGTCGCCGCCGCCGGTGATCGCGTCGTCGCCGAGGGAGGCATCCACCCCCGAGTCTTCAGTTCCGCCCTCGGGCACATTCTCGAGCCCGGCTAGGTCGAGCCCACAGCCTGCGAGAGCGGCGCCGAGGGCAAGGAACGAAAGCACTCGAGCGAGCACGATTCAGGCCTACTGTACCACGTCGCTGACCTGACGGTAGGCGCGCGGCGGTATCCTTCGGCACCCATGAAGGCGCACACCGAGTACCTGACGTTCCACACGAAGAAGCGCCGCGAGCTCGTGCATCTCACGCCGACGCTGGAGGAAATCCTCGCGCGCGCGGCAATTCGCGAGGGGTTCATGCTCGTCAGCGCCATGCACATCACCGCCGGCGTCTTTGTCAATGACGATGAGGGTGGGTTACACGCCGACATCTGGGAGTGGCTGGAGAAGCTCGCACCGTTCCGCGAGGACTACCGGCATCACCGGACGGGGGAGGACAACGGCGATGCGCACCTCAAGTCGATCCTCGTGCACCACGAGGTCATCGTTCCGGTGACCGCCGGCCGCCTGGACCTGGGGCCCTGGCAGCGCGTCTTCTACGCCGAGTTCGACGGTCAGAGGGACAAGAGGCTCGTGGTGAAGACCATTGGCGAATGAGCTCAGTGCGAGGAGCACGCGTAGGGGCCGGCGTCGCTGAACGACGAGTTCCCGATCCAAGCGCAGCACACGTCCGCACCGACGACGCACTTGCCGGCGCTGCACAAGGCGACCTGAGCGCTGCGGCCTCCTGACGGACAGGCGCAGCACGTGGGCGCGCAATCGGAGCTCTGCTGGCAAGCTTCGCCGTTCTGCTTGGTCCCATCGAGCAAACTGCCGCACTGACCGTTCTCCGAGGCCGCCTCCGTTCCGCCCAGCGACCCGCCGGCGTCGAACCCGGCGGGGCACGTCTGACCGGCAGGTGCGCTGTTGCTGTTGCTGCACGCAGGGGCGACGACGACCAGCAGTGAGGCGACCGTGCCGAGGCGCAGAGGGGCGCGGAGCATCGCCCGATCGTACGCGCCTGCGGGGAACGCTGCTACGTTGCTCGGGACGCCGGCGCCCATGACGTTCATCGGACTTCTCGTGCTCCTCCTCGTCGCGGGGGTCTGCGGATCCATCGGACGGGCGCTCGCGGGCTACAGCCATACGGGGTGCCTGGCCTCGATCGCGCTCGGTTTCATCGGGGCGCTGCTCGGCATGTGGATCGCCCGGAAGCTGCAGCTCCCGGAGCTCTTCGCCATCAGCGTGGGCGGCGAGCGCTTCCCGGTGCTCTGGTCGATCATCGGGTCTGCGCTGTTCGTGGCTGTGCTGAGCCTATTCTCCTCACGCCGCGGGTGATCTCCGGTAGCCGCAATCCTCGGCCGGCATAGCGCGAGCGTCGCGGTTAGTGCCGAGCCCGCTCGCGCTCGCACGCCACGTGCGTAAACAATCGGACCGTGACCGTTCACGAGTCCACGTCTCTTCAGGTCCAGTACGCGCAGCTCCTGGTCGAGGTCGGAGAGCTCCACGGTGCCGAACGCGAAATCGGCGAAGCGCTGGACGCGCAGCCCGACGATCTGACGGCGCTCAACCTGCTCGCCAAGGTCAAGCACATGCGGGGAGAGCTCTCGCAGGCGGTCGCGCTGTGGGCGCAGATCCACGCGCGGTCGCCGCACAACGAGCGCGCCCTCATGTACCTCGGGAGCATCATGGCGCTCGCGCGCGACCCCGAGCGTGGGGCAGGGGAGT
>Ga0335069_10002455_pt1 | contig 28561 bp, 28 predicted proteins | sample Lox_Sample_11_FD_206714 | JGI IMG/M metagenome (GOLD analysis project Ga0335069, IMG submission 206714) | Soil microbial communities from Loxahatchee National Wildlife Refuge, Florida, United States - Lox_Sample_1.1 | ecosystem: Environmental > Terrestrial > Soil > Wetlands | place: USA...
CACCAACGATAGCCGCGCGATGGTCTTTGGACACACGCACGGCAATCATGTCCTTTTGAATATATTCGCCGAAGTGAATCCCTGCATCGAAGCCCCCGGCAACAATATCGATGCGCCGGTCGTCGGCGGTCACTTCGAGAAGGACGTCCGGATAATCGCGCGTGAACTTCGCCAGTTTTGGTCCAATAACGGTCGTACCCGCAAGACGCGGCACGATAAGCCGCACGCGTCCGGCGGGCTTGCCGCGCAAGCCGGAAAGCTGGTTTAGGGCATCCTCGATGTCCGCGAGCGCCGGGCGCAACCGCACCAGCAGTTGCTCACCGGCCTCGGTCGGCGCGACGCTGCGCGTCGTCCGCGAGAGCAGCCGTACTCCAAGCGTTTCCTCCAGTCCTCGTATCGCGTGGCTCATGGCGGACGGGGAAACATCCAAGCGCTTGGCCGCCTTTGTGAAACTCCGCTCCTCGGCTATGGCGAGAAAGGCGGCCAGGATGTTGAGATCGCTAGATGGCATTCATGAATTCCACTCACAAGCCCTTGTCTTTTATCCATACTACTCAAAAACGCGATCCGGCAGTACCTTGGAATTAGAGAACGAGCCAAGCGGTTGGCTGAGGCCGCTCGCGACGAAGACGTTATGCAAAGCGCAGCCGGGTAATACTCTGTTCTCCCTCACGGAGCATGAAGCACGCTTCCCGACACTCAAAGGAGTTCGATATGGAAATCAATCGCAACGGGTCACGACCGTCCCAAAAGGGTCCTGAGCAATACTTCACCGGGACGGTGCGGATTGACCCGATTGTCCAGGCGCCGGAGCCGTCGCGCGTCACCGCCGGCCTCGTGACTTTCGAGCCCGGCGCGCGGTCGGCCTGGCATACTCATCCACTGGGTCAAACCCTGATCGTCACGCAAGGCGTCGGCTGGACTCAATGCGAGGGTGAACCCATTGTCGAAATCCGCGCGGGCGACGTGATCTGGTGCCCCCCGAACCACAGGCACTGGCATGGCGCGACGCCCACCACAGCAATGTCGCATATCGCCATCACGGAGCAGCTCAACGGCAAGAACGTGGAATGGATGGAAAAGGTCACCGACGAGCAATACCTCGCCGGGCCACAAACCAAAACAAAGGAGTAACAGCCATGCCAGAGAATGGACGTAAAGCATTCGGCGACATCGCGCCGGCGCTGGCGCAATATACGGACGACGTTTTGTTCGGCGACGTGTGGGAAAGGCCGGGCCTGAAACCCCGCGACCGGAGCCTCATCACTGTCGCCTGTCTCATTTCGCTGTACCGGACGAACGAGCTTCCCTTTCACCTCAAGAAGGCGCTGGAGAACGGCGTGACGCGGGACGAGATCATCGAAACGATTACACATCTCGCCTTCTATTCCGGCTGGCCGACGGCGAGTTCCGCCTTATCGATCGCACGGAAGGTTTTCGACGAAGCTGGAAAGTAAGGAGAGAGCCATGCAGAAACGCAAACTTGGAAAGAGCGGCCTCGAAGTCTCGGCAATAGGCCTGGGGTGCATGGGCCTGAATTATCACCGTGGACCGGCTCCGGACAGGAAAGAGATGATCGCACTGGTCCGCGCCGCGGCCGAGCGCGGCGTCACTTTCTTTGACACCGCCGAGGTCTACGGCCCCTTCACGAACGAGGAGCTGGTCGGCGAAGCGCTCGCGCCCGTGAAGAAGGACATCGTCATTGCCACCAAGTTTGGCTTCGATCTTGGCCCTGGCGGAACGGGCGCGCCCAATAGCCGACCCGAACGCATCCGGCAAGTCGCCGAGGAGTCGCTGAAACGGTTACGGGTTGAGGCCATTGAACTCTTCTATCAGCACCGCGTCGACCCCAATGTCCCGATCGAGGATGTCGCGGGAGCGGTGAAGGAACTCATTGCGCAAGGAAAAGTCAGGCACTTCGGATTAAGCGAGGCAGGCGCTTCAACCATCCGCCGCGCGCACGCTGTCCAGCCCGTCACGGCTGTCCAAAGCGAATATTCACTCTGGTGGCGTGAGCCCGAAGCGGATGTATTGCCGGCCTGCGAAGAGCTGGGCATCGGCTTTGTGCCCTTCAGTCCCCTGGGCAGGGGCTTTCTTACAGGCAAGATGGACGAAACCACGACCTTCGGCGGCAACGACAATCGCACTACCTTGCCGCGGTTCACGCCGGAGGCGCTGAAGGCGAACCAGCCTTTGGTCCGTCTTCTGGAAGAGATCGGACAGAAGAAGTCAGCGACACCGGCGCAAATCGCGCTCGCCTGGCTGCTGGCCCAGAAGCCATGGATCGTTCCCATTCCGGGGACCACGAAGCTGCATCGCCTCGAAGAGAATATCGGCGCTGCCGCTGTCGAGCTTACCGGGCAGGATCTTCGGGACATTGAGGACGCGGTCTCAAAAATCAGCGTGTTGGGAGATCGTTATCCCGCGACCCAGGCCGGCCTGACCGGCCGCTGACCAGTAAAAGGAAACAGCATGCCCCACGTCATCGTCAAGCTTTGGCCCGGAAAATCAGAACAGCAGAAAACCCGTCTCGCTGACAAAATCGCCAAAGACGTCATGGACGTCCTCAACTATGGCGAGGAATCCGTCTCGGTCGGCTTCGAGGAAATCAACTCGAAAGACTGGAAAGAAAAAGTCTACAAGCCGGATATCACGGACAAGTGGGACAAGCTCTACAAGAAACCCGGTTACGAGATGTGAATGTTAACGGAACGATGAAAGGCGGAATAAAAGCATGAAAGGCGCCGTTCTTTACGGACCAAAGGACATCCGGTTTGAACATCGGGATGACCCCAAGATTATCCAACCTACCGACGCGATCCTCCGCCTCGCGGCGACCTGCGTTTGCGGATCGGACCTCTGGCCTTACCGCGGCTTGCAACCCATCGACGGACCGACACACATGGGGCATGAGTACTGCGGCATCGTCGAGGAAGTCGGCAGCGCCGTCAAATCCATCAAGCCGGGGCAATTCGTGGTCGGGTCCTTCGCGACCTCCGACAACACCTGTCCTCACTGTCAGATCGGCTACCAGTCTGCCTGCGTCCATCGCGAGTTCATGTTGCGGGCGCAAGCGCCGTTCCTGCGGGTGCCGAATGCGGACGGAACCCTTGTACCCACGCCGGGTGGCGCGCCCTCATCCGATCTCCTGCCGGGCCTGCTTGCGTGCTCGGACGTTCTCGGCACCGGCTGGTTCGCCGCGGACGCGGCCAATGTAAAGCCGGGTAGCACCGTCATTGTCGTCGGCGATGGCGCCGTCGGCCTCCTCGGCGTACTCTCCGCAAAACAAATGGGAGCCGCCCGCATTATCGCCATGAGCCGCCACGACAAACGCCAGAAGCTGGCGCGCGAATTCGGCGCAACGGACATTGTGGCGGAACGCGGTGACGAGGCCGTGGCCCGCGTGAAAGACATGACCAAAGGGATCGGCGCGGACTCCGTGCTGGAGTGCGTCGGCACCCAGGAGTCGATGATGCAAGCCATCAAGTCCACGCGGCCCGGCGGGCACATCGGCTATGTCGGCGTCCCGCACGGCGTCGAACTCGACGGACAGAAACTGTTCTTCGATGTCGTTCACCTTCACGGCGGCCCCGCCCCGGTCCGGCGCTTCCTCCCCAAACTGATCGATCTCGTTCTGAATGGCGCGATCAATCCCGGAAAGGTCTTCGACCTAGTACTGCCGCTGGATCAGGTTGCCGAGGGCTATCGCGCGATGGATGAGCGCCGCGCGATCAAAGCGCTCTTGCGTCCTTGAAGTTGCCTCATGGCGCGTATCGGCAAGGAGCGATGTGAAACACAACGAAGCAGGAATGCCAATGAACATATCCTTTAAAAACAAGGTTGCCCTGGTTACAGGAGCGGCATCAGGACTGGGACTCGCGACGGCGGAAGCCTTCGCTGAATGCGGCGCTTCGGTCGTACTGGCCGATTGTAACGAAGACGCCGTCCGCTCTGCGGCCGAAGGCCTTGCTGCCAAGGGCCATAAGGTACTCGCTGTCAAATGCGACGTGGCTGACGACGCCCAGGTGGAAGCGATGGTTGAGCAGGCTGTCGCCGCTTTCGGACGACTGGATGCGGCCTATAACAATGCGGGCGTTCAGAACATAATTGCGGAGGCTGCTGATGCCACCCGCGAGGATTTCGACCGCGTTATTGGCATCAACCTTCGCGGCGTATGGAGCTGCATGAAGTTCGAGCTGCGCCAGATGAAAAAGCAAGGGAGCGGCGCCATCGTTAACTGCTCATCGATCGGAGGAATTACGGGCTCACCGCGGCGCGGCACCTATCAGGCCTCCAAGCATGGCGTGATCGGTCTTACAAAAAGCGCGGCCCTGGAATACGCCGCAAAGGGTATTCGCATCAATGCCGTCTGTCCTGGCCTTATCCTCACTCCGATGGCCGAGCAGATGATGGCTGCGGGTCAGACCGAGGCTCTCAACGCAATGCTGAAAGAGGTCGCCATCGGTCGTTTTGGCCGCGCCGAGGAAATCGCCAATGCTGTTCTTTGGCTTTGCAGCCCCTTCGCAAGCCTTGTTGTTGGTCACTCCCTGGTCGTGGATGGCGGCTACACCATACGCTAAAAAACTAGAAAAATCGGACAGTCACAAATGGCAACATGGGTCAAAGACGAACTCCGCCAGATCGCCGAAGCCGACGACTTGCATATCTCTCCCTTCCGCGACGACGGTAAAACCTATGGCACACCGACATGGATTTGGTCAGTGGCCGTCGGCGACGCGCTCTACGTACGTGCCTACAACGGCGTCAAATCCCGTTGGTATCAGGCCGCGCTCAAGCAGAAGGCAGGCCGGATCAGCGCCGGCGGCATGACGAAGGAAGTGAGCTTCGAGCCTGTCGGCGGTAACCTGAATGACAGGATCGACGACGCATATCGTTCGAAGTACGCTTCAAGCCCTTATCTGAAACCGATGATCAGTGCAGGTGCGCGGGATGCGACGGTCAGAGTCGTGCCGACCTGACATTGCAAACGGGGTCTCAGTTTATCCCGCAAGAGATCGTGAGCCGCTCGGCATCCGCATCCTTGTGCCCCACGTCGCGGAACACGTTCCCGCTCCCGCGCACCACCTCCAGCTTCTTGGCTTTCATGTCAGGATCGCTCCGCACCTCCATGTTGTCATATCTGACAACAGCATCCGCTCTCAGTTCATTTTAAAGATTGTGCCTGGGCGAATGCCGCTACGCGGCACCGCGCTCTATTGCGCTGCGCGCAACCGAGCCCCGCTTAACTATGTTCGCCGCTTCGCGTCGGCGCGGGTCTCGGCCCATTCGGGTGACGATCGCTTTCGCAAAATGCGGACATAAAAACCGTTGCTAAGGGGCTCTGCCCCTCGCGCGCACAAGAGCTTGGACCGGGTTTCCCCAACCTTCCGCGCCCGGCTGATTTTTTGATGAAGCATTTTTTTGCCGGGCTTGTGCAGGCCGGGTGATCCCCCTCCCGGATCGCTGCGCTCTTGCGCTTGCTACCCCCGCTTTCGCCAAGGGGCAGGGTTGCATGTGCGCCATGCAACCCATTTCCAAAGGAGGAAAACCAATGGCACCCAAAGACGAAAACAGCGCAAGCCGCTTTAACCGCAAGGACGTTTACACCCGCGTGACAGACCGCATTGTTGCGGACCTGGAACAAGGCGTTCGCACCTGGATGAAACCTTGGAGCGTCGAACACACGGCGGGGAAAATCTCCCGCCCGTTGCGCCACAACGGAACGCCCTACCGGGGCATGAATATCCTTTTGCTCTGGGGCGAGGCCATGGCGAAAGGCTACGCCGCGCCCATCTGGATGACGTTCAAGCAAGCCCTGGAACTGAATGCCCATGTCCGCAAGGGCGAGCACGGCTCGCTTGTCGTCTACGCGAACAGCATCACGAAGACGGAGACGAACGACAAAGGCGAAGACGTTGACCGCGAAATCCCTTTCATGAAGGGGTACACCGTGTTCAACGTCGAGCAAATCGAAGGCTTGCCCGCGCATTACTACGCCAAGCCCGAAAACCCGCTCCCGTTGTCGGAGCGCATCGAGAGCGCCGACCGTTTCATGACGGCGACCCGTGCGACTATCCAGCACGGCGGGAACAGCGCGTTTTATGCGCCGGGACGCGACCTTGTGCAGATGCCGCCCTTCGAGGCGTTCAAGGACAAGGAAAGCTATTACGCGACCGCGCTGCATGAGCTCACGCACTGGACGAGCCACAAGAGCCGCCTGGACCGCAGCTTTGACGCGAAGCGTTTCGGCGATCACGGCTACGCCCGCGAGGAACTCGTCGCTGAACTTGGAGCCGCGTTCCTGTGCGCCGACCTGGGCATTACCCCGGAAATCCGCGACGACCACGCCGCCTATCTCGGGCATTGGCTCACCGTCCTGAAAGAGGACAAACGCGCGATTTTCTCGGCAGCCGCCCACGCGCAGCGGGCAGCGGATTTTCTGCACGGCTTGCAACCGCACTCGGAAACGGGTGCGGCAGAGGCGGAGCCGGAAGCCGTTGCCGCCTGAACTTTTCAACCCATCACACGAAGGAGAACCACACATGGACTGCATTACCCGCCCGCACCGTCACGAGCCGCGCTTTGAGCTTGGGCAGCTTGTCGCCACGCCCGGCGCTCTGGAAACCTGTTCCCACGTTCACATGCAGAAATGCCTCATCCGCCATCTGACCGGCGATTGGGGCATTGTCTGCGCCGAGGACAAAGCCGCTAACGACCAGGCCCTCACCGGCGGAGGCCGCATCCTTTCCGCCTATGCCATCGACCCCCGGCAGCCGTGCGAAGGCAAGAACACGCTCTGGATTGTCACCGAGGCCGACCGGAGCGTGACCACGTTCCTGCTGCCGGACGAATACTAACCACCCCGCGCGGCCAGCGCCTTAACCGGCGCTGGCCGCGCATTTTCTAAAACTCAAACCCAAAAGGAGAACTATCATGACGAACACTTTGGAAATCCCCCTGAACAAACTCGTGCCGTTTGCGGGCAACGTCCGCAAGACGCACAACAAGCGGTTTATCGCGGAACTCGCCGCCAGCATCCGCGCGCACGGCTTGCAGCAGAACCTTGTCGTGCGCAAAGACGGCGCGAAATACGCCGTCATCGCGGGAGGCCAGCGCCTCAAGGCGCTGTTGCAGCTTGCGAAGGAAGGCGACATCAAGCCGTCCTACCGCGTTCCGTGCCGGATCGCGGCGGGCGACTTCGACGCGAGCGAGATCAGCCTTGCAGAGAACGTCATCCGCGACGATATGCACCCCGCCGACAAGTTCGAGGCCTTCCGCGATCTTGTGGACAAGGGCCACTCGACCGCCGATATTGCCGCGCGTTTCGGCGTTGCCGAAAAATCCGTGCGGCAATTGTTGAAGCTCGCCCGCGTCAGTCCCGCCGTGCTGAAAGCCTACCGCGAGGGCAAGCTTATCCTCGAACAGGTCGTGGCCTTCGCCGTCTCCGACGACCACGCTGCGCAGGAGCATGTCCTGCAAAACGTTCGCCCAACGCATGGGCCGCGCTGCATCCGCGAGGCGCTGACCGAGAACGAAATTCCAGCCAGCGACCGCCGCGTGAAATTCATCGGCCTGAAAGCCTATGAGAAGGCCGGTGGCGCAGTGCGGCACGACCTGTTCAGCGAAGGCGAGGACAGCGTGTTCATTCTCGACGCGCCTTTGCTTGACAGGCTCGTGACCGAGAAGCTGGCAAGCGCCGCGCAGGCGCTTGCGAAGGAGGGCTGGAAGTGGACGGACGTTCGCGCAGTATTCGGGCATGAGGAACAGGGGCAGTTTCGGGGCGTTCGTCCCGACCGTGCGCCGTTGCCGCCCAAGCTCGCCAAGGAAGCGGACAAGCTTGCGCTGGAAGCCGCGAAGCTCGAAGTCAAGTACGAGGAAGCGGGCGAAGATGCCGAGTATCCCGACCGGCTGAACGAAATCCAACAGCGGCTCGACGAGATCGAGCGCAGCCGCGAGGACGCCTGGACGCCGGAAAAGCTCGCCATGGCGGGAGCCGTGGTTACTATCGGCTATGGCGGAAAGCTGGAAATCCTGCGCGGGCTTGTGCGGCCCGAAGACATGCCGAAGGAAGGCAAGAAGGGCAAGACCAAAGCCGCGCCCGCATCCGGCGAGGCCGCAGTGGAGGAAGATCAGTCCGCCGCGCTGTCGGCGGCGTTGACGGAAAGCCTCACGGCCCACAAGTCGGCGGCCATCGCCGCCGAGCTTGCCGAGCGACCCGATGTGGCGCTCGTGGCCGTGGTGCACGCCCTGGCATCCCGCGTTCTGTTCGACCGGCTGCGCGAGGACGGCAGCTTGCAGATAGCGGCGTTTCCGCAATCGCTGCACCGCGTCGAAGGCGCGAAGGCGTTTGAGCGGATCGAAGCGGCCCGCAAGAAATGGCGCGGGCAAATTCCGGGAGACGCGGAGGCCCTTTGGACCTGGTGCCTCGGGCAGAAGCAGGACACGCTCTTGAAGCTTCTTGCGTTCTGCGCTGCGGATACCGTTAACGCCATCCAGGGAAAGAGCGACCGGCAGGATACCGAACGCTTGCGACACGCAAGCAAGCTCGCGGCGGCGCTCAAGCTCGACATGAAGGCGTGGTTCACGCCGGACGCGGCGAATTATTTCAGCCGCGTGAGCAAGGGGCAAATCCTCGACGCGCTCAAGGAAGGCCGGAACCAGCCGCCCGCGCCCGCCTGGGAGAAGCTGAAAAAGGGCGAACTCGCACAGCTTGCCGAACGGGAGCTATTCGGGAAAGGATGGTTGCCGGAGCTACTGCGGCCCGCAGCATAGTCCAAAGCGGTCCACGCACGAACGCCGCCCGCCATCGCGGGCGGCGTTCGCATTTCTGAAATGCGGCATCCTGCCGCTGAAATGTGAATGCCGGGCACTTATTTAAGGATGGGATATCGTCATCGCTGCCGTCCGATGGTAGGCCCTGTCTTCCCGGTCCTCGGCAGTCATGCGGAATGCGACCGTGCCGCAGCCGATATTGCGATCATGCCGGCAAACCACAGAAGCGGTGAGCCCCGCGCCATCCTCGTCGCGGCTAGGCCTCATAAGGCCTTGGGCAGTTCCAGGCGTCTTACCGTTTCTTCGCGCTTTCGACACTCCAAGGGCGGCGATTCCGTCGCCGATCTGGTTTCGGCAAGGCGGGTTTTTGTTTTTCAAGGGTTGTCACGGCTTTCTCCTTAGACGTTTGCATCCCCCATTCGTGCAGCCTCTATTCGACTATCATCCGCGTCCGCTCATAGCCTCAAGAAAAAAATCGTTTCCCCCTGACATTTTTAATTTTCTGAAGAAGGGGGCCCACCATTTGGTTTTCTTGATGCCGCGTCCGCTCCTGATAAGTCGGAGGCATCGCCCGAAAGGGTAATGCAAACAAGGAGAAAGACCATGACAACGAAAAACGAAAAACCCGCCGAAACCAGCTCGGTCGACTACATCGCCTGGAGCGTCGAGAAGCGCAACGGCAAGACTTACTGGACCCGCGTCGGCGTGGCCTTCAGGCCGCACAAGGACGGCGAGGGCTTCACCGCGAGGTTCGCGGCCGGGATCGCCGTCAGCGGCGAGATCGTCTTCCGCAAGCCGAGGCCCGAGGAAGCGCAGGCCGTGGACGGCATCGACGCCGAAATCCCGGCTTAAGGCAAACGAGAGGGAAGGCGCCGCAAGCGCCTTCCTTCTTTTTTCAGCGAAGGAGTACATGGCATGAAAAACGAACTCCGCAGCAAGCTCGAAAACGCCGCGCTTCTGCTCGACGATTACCTGGACCGGGTAGCGGCCCCAGGTCCCAGCGACAGTATCGTGCTGGAGGCCGCGCGGGATATCGCTCAGGCGCTTGAAATGCTCAATCAGGCTTGAACGGGATAACCTACACGGCGCGCGAGGCCTTGCCCCGCGCGCCGCTCTTTTCATTCTTTTCAGAAGGGCGCGACTTCGCTAAAGTAAGCGAAGATTCGCGCCGCTTGCCTGAATATTTTCGCCAGCGCCTGCACAAGTCCTGCACAACCTAAAATCGCGTCAAATTCGTCAGCGAAATCAAGTACCTATCTACCTTAAGTCTCCTTTGGGAGAGGAGCAGACTCAATTAAGTAATTGACAACACTGAATTATTTTTCTAGTGTAGCCATACACTACCCCTGCACAGATATCGGCAGATCAAGGGCTTGGGCGGCCCACCTTCACAGAACCTGCACAGAAGTGGAACCTATGTATGGTATTCATGCTCGACAAGCAAGAGCTCAAACCGGGCCTTGTGATTTTCCGCCGGAAGGACGTTCAACACCACGAATGGTATTGCCGGATGAAAGTCCCCGACGTGGACCGGTATAAAACCATTGCGCTCGAAACCACCGACGAAAAGGCTGCTCGCGCTGCTGCCTTCGATCATGAAAGGGAAATGTACATCAAGATTAAGCATGAGGTCCCCCTTTTCGATAAGTCGTTCTCCGTTGTCGCAAAGGAGTACGCGGATTTCCAGAAGCAGCGGTCTGTCGCCAAGGAGATCACAACGAAGCGCTGGGAAGTCGAGGATGGATACATCAAGAAGCAGCTTGTCCCTTATATCGGCAACATTCAGATCACCCTGATCGGCGAGGACCGATGGAAGGGCTATCCGCTCTGGCGGCGGAGCAACGGCGAGGGCCGCAGCCTGGACAAGCGGGTCAGCGATTGGACCATCCGCGCAGAAATGGCGACGTTTCGCTCGATCATGCTGTTTGCAGCCACAAAGAAGTACATCCCGGACGGAAATACGAAGGGGTTCAACTCACGCCCGCTGAAGCTTAGCAAGCCGCGCGGCGAGGCCTTCACGCCGGAAGAATACCGCAAGCTGCACACATACGCTCGCAGCCAGTGGATCGCCAAGGCCGAGAACATCCAGGCCCGCTGGTACCGTGAGACGTTTTACAACTTCATGCTGATCATGACTAATACTGGCTTGCGCCCGATTGAGGCCAAGAACCTCCTTCGGCGCGATATCGGCGAGCCGCGGACCGGAAAGGATGGGCGTCAGTATCTTCCCATCCGCGTCCGCGGCAAGAACAAGTCCCGCGAGCTTGTCGCGCCGATGTCTGTTATGACCTACCTCGGTAAAGTGACGAAACTAGCCGATCAACGCTTGACAGAGCTTGGTAGGACACCAAGCCCGAACGACCCGGTCTTCATGACTTACGAGGGAGAACGGACGCAATCCCTTTATTCTTCCCTGCTGCAAGACCTGCTGAGCGAAAACGAAACCAACCTTTTGCTCAGCGCCGCTGGCAAGCGCCGAAACAAGTATTCATTCCGTCACACGTATGCGACTTTCAGGCTTATGCGCGGCACCGATGTCTATTGGCTCGCCAAACAGATGGGCACCTCAGTGAAGATGATCGAGGACTATTACGGTCACATCACGCCTGTCAGTAATCCGGATCGGATTCTGCAGGGTTTGCCGGGATGGGAAACGAGCGCGGACGTTTCCGGCGAACTTACCGACAGCGTGAACGCTGGCGGCGCCGGCAAACGGGCCGCGCAGCCCCGAGCCAAGAGGCACGGGGCGGATTTTCCGCCTGCCGGTAAGCGTCGAGATCGACGCGGCGGCATCGACGGCGGAAAATCCAAGCGCACCGCCCGCTGAAGCGGTCTTAGGTGCGCGACCTATATATGTAAGCGCCACGGCGCTTCCTTCAGTTTGCTAAGCCAACCGTCGGTAATTTCTCTCACGCAAAAGGTCAGGAGGCGAGCCCCGAAAGGCTCGCCTCCCAGGTTCACCAGGGTTTCGGCGTGCGGTACTTCCGCAGGGCGAGTTCGTCGCTGATGTTCCTCAGCGAGGCTTCCGCCATCGGCAGTTCTTCGCACGCGCGGCGCAGGCGCGCGATGTCGGTCATCACCGCGAAGAACTTCGATTGCAGTTCCGTGGTGGAAGCGTCTTTGAGTTCGGTCGGGGGGATCAGAGTGTTCGACATGGCTTTCTCCTTCAGTTGCCTGGCCGCGACCTCGCGGCCTTCATGTCGCAGCCATTGCAGGGCGTTCGGATGGACTGCCCCTCTTGGGCCACGGAAGCCCTTTAGGGCTTGCAGTCCCAAGACGAACCCATGCGAGGATGCAGGACTGAAGGACGCAGGGTTGTGGACAGGCCACTTAAGAGGAAAGACCATTGCGAATGCGATGGTCCCCTTTGAGCGAGCCAAAAGATGTGAACGCCGCGGCGCTGAGAGAGAAATTATTCAAGGTGCGGCCGATATCGCCGTCGCGTCGCAGTGCGGAGACTGCCGCTGAAGGAAGCATCAAGCAAGAAACAGAAGCGAAAACGAGCGCTGCGGAATGCCGCAGGCCGAAAGCTTGGTCGACATGGGAGCGAGGCCTTTTCAGGCGCTCGCCCGCCGATCAAGTCTTTCGCCGCTGCGCGGCGAAAGTCTCCAACCTTCCCACCGGCACCTTGGCCAGCCTCACGGGCTTGTTTTGCCGCACGGCAAGATGCTTGGCCATCGCCAGCGCCCGCGCTGGCTCGTCGCGCCACATCAGCCGCTCAGGCTGCCCGCGCACGACGGTCCGGCGGTTCTTGAAAATCGGCACGCCTCGTGGATACGGCTGGAGGGGCCGGCCGTTCCTGTTGACAAGAATTTTCTCGTCGATGACAGCGATCAGAAAGCGCTTATCGCTGAGCGGCGCGAGCACCTCCGCCGTCACTCGCCGTAGGCCGTGTGCAGGATACGATTTCCGCCTGATGGGCGACGGGTGCCAGACCGGCTCGGTCCAGCGGATCACGTCGCCCCTAATCAGCAAACCGGGATGGGGTATCCATTTAGGCAAGCCGCATCGCTCCCTTATTGCGATAAAATTCTCGCTAAAGGACTTTTCCCCAGTACGCATACAGTAGCCCATGCCGGAGCAGAGTAAAAGCGATTTTGAGGCTGCGAACACCGGGAAGACCCGGTCCTCAACGCCTTCATGGCGCCATGGTTGAGGTTTGGAACCGCGAATGTGAACGCGTGGAAAAGCCCGAGCGGAAGATGAAAGGCGCGCCCGCGCGGGCGGAAGAAGACGGAAACGACGGGCCGTTCTAACCCGTCGATGGTGGTATTACGTTTTCGTCAAAGCCAGTCCGGTGGTTGGGTCGGCGAGCGAGGGATATTGCCGTCGCCATCCTCGCCGCACTCGTCGCGTATGTCTATGACTTTTTCCGCGACAGTCTGAGCGAAAGCCTCATCCTGTTCGGCATTCTGCTCGTTATCTACGTCATCAACGTGTACGTCCCGCAGGACGGCTTCAACATCGGCCGCTCCAAGATCACCCGAACCAAAGTCGCGGACGTAGCCGGCGTCGTCGTCTTCGGCATAATCCTCTGGGTTGTCTACAAAAATTACGCCGCCGAAACCTTCAGGCTTCGTCCTGGGGCCACACTGATCACCTTCGGCATCGTAGCTGTGTGGTTCCTGGTAGTCTGGTCGATGCGGAACACTCCGCCCCTCGAAGTGAAAGACCCGGAACCCGACATTCCGCCCCTCACCACCAATTACGGGGACGCGAGCTTTTCCACGCCGGATAACTACATTACCACCGGCATGAGCAGCTTCGGGGGCGTCTTTTTCGGGAAGTCCAGCTCACCGAACAATTGCCACATTCACAATTTGGGGGCGCCCGTTTGCAGCGAGCCGGAAAACCATACGCTGATCGTTGCCCGCACGCGCACGGGCAAAGGAACCCGCGTCATCGTGCCGACGCTGCTTAAGGGTTCCCTCCAATCATCCTGCGTCGTCATCGACCCCAAGGGCGAAAATGCTGCCATAACCGCACGGGCAAGGGCGGCGTATCAACACGTTCACATCATCAACCCGTGGGGCGTCCTGGCGCCCACGTTCCAAAAACTCGGCTTTACCACGGCGACTTACAACCCGCTGGACGCCCTCGACCCCGAGGACCCGAACTCGGTGAAAGTGGCGCAGCAATTCGTCGCCACGATAAGCCCAGCCGAGCCAGGAAAAGATGAGTTCTGGAAGGGCTCCGCGGGCGACCTATTGGCTGCCGTTCTCTTGTACATTGCTTACGATCCCCAGGAGCAAAAGACGCTGGCGCGTGCGCGGGAAATCACCAGCCTCGACCGCAAAGGCCTTCAGAAATACATTTACAAGATGGTTGCCGTCCAGGCTTACGGCGGGGGCATTCGACAACTGGTAACCCAGTTCATCGACCTGGCCAACGACACCTACACCGGCATTACCTCGAACCTCAATCGGGTCATGGCATTCTTAACCGATCCGCGGATCAGGGAGGCCACCGCCAGTTCCAGTTTCTCCATGGCGGACCTTACCGGTCTGGGCGGGCAAGACCGCCCGACCACGGTTTACATCGTGGCCCCAACTGGGGCGCTCAAGACGCAGAAGGTATGGCTTCGGCTGCTGATCTCGTCTGTTATCGCCACGTTCGGGGAGAAACCAGAGGGCAAGAAGGGCTATCGCTGCAATGTCATCCTGGACGAATTCGCCAATCTGGGTTTTATCGACGAAATGCCCAACGAAATCACCTTTGCCGCCGGCAACGGCATTGATTTCACCCTCGTCATCCAGGACTTCAAGCAGCTCAGGAAAATCTATGGCGATGACGAGACGACGATTATCAACAATTGCGCGTACAAATGGTTCTGCAACGTCGGGGACAACGAAACGGGGAAGTACCTGTCTGAAAGTCTTGGGAAAAAGACCGTCCGCACCGTGACCAAGGGCGAGAGTACGGGCGAGACCAAGGGCATGCAAAGCGTCTCGGAGCGCGAGGGCAAAAGCACGACCTATGGGGAGATGGGCAAGGACCTTTTGTCTCCCTCCGAGATCATTCGCCTGGGAAAAGACGTGGCGATCCTGCTGGCCCCCGGTTCGCGCCCTCATTACGTTTGCCCCGTCGATTATTGGAACCTCCCCGAGGCCTTCAATAATTTTCGCGAGCAGGCCCCCGCGCTCTTCTGGGAGCCGCCGCTATTCTACGATGCCAACCCCCTCGTTTCCGGCAGCAGAGGAACTGGAGGCGTCCCGCAGACTGCGCCCCAATACCGCACCGCAACCAAGAGCAATTTCGATCCGTTGGAATACGCACCGAAGGAGATGAGGACCCAGGTTCCCCAGCCCCAACCCCAGCGTCCGCCGATCGACTGGATGCTTTATTCACCTCTTCGGCAGCAGGCGCAACAGCCCCCTGCCCAGCCTCAACAGCCCCCAGCGGCCCAAGCGCCCCAAGAGCAAAAGAAGGGGTCGAGCAACTACGACCCGACCTACTACTCCGACGAGAACATCGAGAAACGGAAGAAGGAGGCAGCCCGAAAAAAACCACCGGGCGATAGTGCCGATCCGAAGGGCGAAACGCCGCCTTGGTAGCTGTGCAGGGCAGCAAAATCGCCCGTGCATATCCGTAACGGCGATGAGGAATTCGGGAAATTCCGCATCGCAGCGAAGAAAGGATCAGCTATAGTGGCAGCATCATTCCGGCCAATCGCCTCGCGGTAGCGAATGCGATTGCCGGAATTAAGCAGGGCACGCGCGGATGGTGTAAGATCAACCCATACGCACAAAGTAGCTGCTGGAAACGGGTGCAAGCCATGCGCGGCTATGCCGCGCACCGCAGTCCTGACGGACTGCTTGCTTGCGAAGGGGGCCGCTTCGCTCTCCCCCGTTCGATCCCCTTCCGGCCCGTGTTTCACGCCTGGACTGTGCGGTGTATCCGCCTCTTCGACATTGTGGGCGCCTTTTGCGGGCGCATGCGGGGCGCGCCTCGGCATGATGGTCTGAATGTTCACGGGCGGCGAAAGGAGCCCCATTATGCCGGAAGACGACGCCCCGAAAAGCCCTTCTGGAGCCACGCCCAGAGCGCCCGATCCCGCCCCGTCCGGCACCCCATCCGCGCCCCCCAAACCGAAGAAGCGGGGCGGCTCCAACAAGCGCCAACGTCGATGGCTGTACGTCGTCCGCTGCACCGCGGAAGAATACCGGAAGATTGCAGAGAACGCGAACTCGCACGGCTTGCGCGGGGGCGCGTATCTGCGGGCGCAGGGCCTGGAGGGTGACGCCGGCCCACGCGCCCAGCATGTGCCTCCCGTCGAGAATTCTCTGTTAAGCGCCCTCAGGGGCGACCTGGGGCGACTCAACAACAACGTTAACCAGATCGCCCACAACATGAACATGGGCGATTATTACTCATGCCATCAGCTCCGGCAGGTGCTCCAGGATTACCCCGCGTTGCGTGACGCGATCTTCAACGCCCTCGGCAGGGAGCCGAGCCCCGAGACGCTGGCCTTCGACGAATTCGTTGCCTTAGTCAAGGATGCGCTCGCCGCCGATCCCAAGGCCAAAACCGTCCCCATTCCCGCCCCCTTGTTGCTCCGCATCATAAGCGGCACGGCCGCTGCATATGCCACCCCGCCGCCGAAGGGCGCGAAAAAATGATCGTGAAGGGCGGAGCCCGGGGCGGGCCCCGGCAGCTCGCCGTTTACCTGATGCGCGTCGAGAGGTACAACACCGGCGAGCAATCAGAACTGCTGGAGTTTCGTTCCCCCTGGGCCGCCGGCGACAACGGCACTCGCGAGCGCGTCGCCGAGAAACTGATAGAGGCCTTCCGGGACTGGCAGGACCTGGCCGAGGCGACCAAGCAGGGCCGGGATGGGCTCTATCGCTGCGAGATCAGCCCCGCCCCCGAATATGCAAAGCAGATGACCCGCGAGCAATGGCTGCGCGCGGCAGACATCATCGAAGAAGAGCTCGGCTTCAAGGGGCAGGACCGCGTCGTGGTGCGGCACGGGGGCACGACAGACAGGCCCCATTTGCACGTGGTGTGGCAGAGGACCGACCTCGACACCATGAAGATCATCCCCGACAGTTTCAACTTCGCCGCCCATGAGCGGGCGAGCAAGCGCATGGAGCTTGAATTCGGGCATGAGTTCGTGCCCGGAAAGCACGCCAAGCGCGACCGGGAATTGCAGCCCGAGTTTCCACGCCAGGACTACGACTATGCCGAAGCTCTGATATCCAAGCGCTCGGAATTGACCCCGGAAGAGCGTAAGGCACAGATCGCCGCCCTCAAGCTTGGAGCGGCGAACGGGCTGGAATTCAAGCAAGCCCTTGAAGAAGCCGGTTATATCCTCGCCCAGGGCGAGCGGGGCTATCTCGTCGTCGATCAGGCGGGCGTCTATTCGGTCCTTTCCAGAAACATCGGTCTCAAGAAGGCTGAGACTGAAGCCTTCATGTCCGATGTTCCCCTGAGCTCTCTGCCCCCGGTCGAACGGGCGCAGGAGATGCAAAAAGAGAAAGCCCTGGCCGCCCAGCCGCCCGCGCCGGTCGAGGAGAAACCGCCCTCCGCCGCAATGACGGACGCCGAGCGCAAGGCGCAGATCAGCGCCCTGCGCGAGAAATCCGACAACGCCCCGGCCTTCAGGAATGCACTCGAAGAGGCTGGGTATGTCCTGACCAAAGGTCCGCGCACCGGCTTCTACATCATCGACGCTGACGGCGAGGTATTCAACCTTTCCAGGCTCTCCGGCATCAGCGGCAAGGAATACAAATCGTTCATGGCCGGCATCGACACTTTGAGCGTGCCGGATGTCGCCCAGGGCAAGGCCCTCCAGGAGCAGCGCCAGGCCGCAAGAGCCGAAGCCGCCGCAGAAGCCGAAAAACAAGCGCCCCCGCCGTCGAAATTCCTGCCGCCCGAGCTCGCAGAGAAAGTCGGGCAGCCACCTCCCGAGCCGCCGAAAACCCAGGAACGGCCGCCCGTCGACTTTGATTACTATTCCCCGGAACGTATCGCGGAACGCGAGGCCCTTCAGTCCAAGTTCCTCACGCCTGTTGCACCGCCGCAAAAAGCGCCGGAGGTGCAACCGCCGCCTTCGCCCGTGCCCGTGGAGCAGCCGCGCCCGCCAATCCCGGTTCCGCAGCCCGAGCCAAAGCGCAAGCCCGTCGATCCCGATGTCAGCGCCCAGCTCGTCGCCCTCAAAGTCTGGTCGGACGGTGCGCAGGATTTCAAGGAGCGCCTGGCAGAAGCCGGGTATACGCTCGCACAGGGCAAGGACGGCTACCTGGTCGTGAATCAGCGCGGCGAGGATTTCGACCTTGCTCGCCATATCCCCGACAAGAAGATCCGCCTCGAAGCCTTCATGTCGCCCATCGCGCTTTCCGACCTTCCCACGTTGGAACAGGTACGGGAGGCCCAGCAACAGCGCGGGAAGTGGGTTCCGCCGCCGCCGATTGCCGGAACGCCCGCTGGATGGGCGCCCGAAAACCAGGAGCTTTACGATCTCGAAAGAGCCTTGCTCCGGCGGCAAGAAGAGAAGATGGCGAAGCTTGCCGAACTGCATGAGCGCCAGCTTCGCGACAAGGAAGTCGAGCTTGACCGCGAGATCGTCGAGAAGATGCGCGATTACAAGAAAATCCAGGACGACCAGACCGAAGCCTTCAAGAATGCCCGCAAGGAATACCACACGACCGCGGAAGGCATCATGGAGCGCCTCCAGAACCGCTTCGACCCGGTGACTGCCGCCCTGAGAGCGCAGGAGCGGGAGAAAGAGTTCCAGAATTTCTACCGCCGTCTTGGCAAGGAGCGCGCGGATTACGAAGTGCTATTGCACCAGATCAAGCAGGAGCAAATCGACACGCTACATGAGCGCCAGCGTTATGAGCGCGTCCGAGCCGAGCAGAAATACGAAGAAGACAAAGAGCGTCACATCCGCGAATACCACGAGGCCAAGCGCATCGAGGCGGAACTTGAGGCCCGCCGCATCCACGAAGAAATCGAACAAAAGGAGCACGACAAGAAACAAGGTCTGAGGGACGGCCCGCCACCGCCCAAGTTCGGAAGATAACAGGCTCGCTGTTCAGGCAGCACACACCGGGCCGGGGGATGAGTGCCCAGGCCGCGGTTCTGGGAGCGTGGAGGGACATCGGGAAGTGCGAAAATACTCTCATGCCGGACTCGCACGGCAAGCCCCTGAATTTCAAGTCAACTTTCTACGTGCCGTTAAGGGGCCGAAGCCCATACTTCGATGGGAGGCATTCAAAATGAAAAAAATTCGCCTACACAAAGGCGTTTCGCACGATGAGGCCACCGCCATTGCCAAACAGACGCTGACCAGCCGCGGTGTCAAACAGCCCGAACCCGGCGACGCGATGCCGGATGGTACGAAATTCGCGGGCATATCGCCTGAGACGCGCAAGCCGCTGTATACGACCCCAGCCGATGCACCCCAGCTTATGAGTCTTCGGGACGCGGAGTCTTATGCGCAAACCCTCGAAGATCACGGGCACAAAGACTGGCGCTTGCCTTCACAGGCCGAGCTGCAGGTGCTCTACGACAACCGCGCTGCAATTGGCGGTTTTGAAGGTACGGACTATTGGTCTTCGGGCACCTGGGGGAAGGCCGGTCTAGGCGCCTGGGGACACGATTTCGCCAATGGGGAGCCGAAGCGATATCTCAACCTGAAAACCTATTCCCTCCGTTGCGTGCGCTGACCCATTCATTCGACAATCCATGCGATTTCGGCAGCAGTCCTCAACCTGCTACATCGTAGAGTAGGGCGTGCGACATCCCGTCGCTCAGAAGGGGCGCACCCGGAGGGGTAGGCCACACACCGCGTCGAAACATTTTGCCGCACCGCATCAAGCAATCGTTAACGCGACGGCGTCACTCCGAAGAACAGTAGCAGAGCGGGTCGCTCGCCGGATACCTGCTGGTACATGTCGCGCGCGTTAACCATTCTTAAACAGGGACAGCCGTATGCTTGAGCGAGCCCCAGCGCAAGAAAACAGTTTCCAGAATCACCGATCCATGCTAGTGTTATAAATCCTCCGCGTTTACGGTCGGAGGAAGCACTCGCAAGCCAGGAACGGAATATACCGTTCACGCACCCGCAAAGGGTGCTCAGGCTTGCCAAGGGAAGTGGCTTTCGCCCTCCCGTTGGATCTCTCCTGAACCAGGCTGCGCGCCTGGATGCGTTATAAGCGGGGCGCTGCCCTGCGACCTGCGGAGGCTACCGCCTCTGCGACACTGTCGGGGCTTTTCGTGCCCTGCGACTTACGACCGGTGTTTCGGCACCGGCTTCCGACTTGGCGCCTTGGGGCGCATTCGAGGAACCGCTTCGGCGCGGACTTGCGCCTCCAAACGGCGAAGGCGGGCGGCCGTTGACTGCCCACGCAACAACCAAGCAAAGGATGCCTGCATGACTCAAGCCCCCGTCTTCACTCACGAGATCGACATCGAACTCAGCGATGAGGAGCACGAGATTCTCACGTCCAGGGCAACGGCCATCGGCGTGGATCTCGAAGGTTATCTCCGTGTGCGCTTGCTCACCGCCGAGGTCTTGCCCGAGCCCGCCGCTTTCTTTGACATCTTCCGCCGCCTGAGCGCCTTTGCCAAGGATTACGAGCGGTGCATTCAGGCCATCGCCACTCCCCCTTACGACTCCAATCGCATCGACGAGCTCGCCAAGGTATTCCCCCAGATTCTTCAGGATTGGGATAAGCTTTACGGCCCCCGTCCTGACGCCGAACCGCGGCCCGAGATGTTGGAACTGATAGCTGACCTGCCGGCCAGGGACGAGGCGCAAACTCAATAACGCCTGACGCCCTAGGTCCTCAGCACTTCTCATTCAAGCCTTGCCCATTCAAAGGAGCGCCCACATGAGAGATGAAATTCCCCCCGCCGAAACCAGCCCTCCCAAGAAGAAGAAAAAAAGCGAGACGCGTCAAAGAACAAAAATGACCACCCACCGCTGGCTCATCAACGAATTCAACGAGGCCTCGGCGAACGCCCAGGCCGCTGGCCTCTCCCTCACGGCGTATATCCGCTCCTCCACCACGGGAAAGCCCGGCCAGCGCTCCCAGCGCATACCGTCAATCGACGCCGTCCTCATCGGCAAGGTCGACGGCTTACATGGGCGCTACGGTAGCAACATGAACCAAATCGCCTATCAACTCCACGCGCACGGCGAACTCGCAACGGAAGCCGAATTCCGCCAGGCCCTCGACGAGTGGGGCGAGATCCGCGACATCCACCTGCAGGCCTTGGGCAAGCTCCCGCCCGGCCGCGGCTTGCTTTCCTGGAACAACCTCATGACCGAGGTGGATAGTTTCCTAACGGCCCATCAGGGCCAGGAAACTGTCCCGGTACCCGCCGATCTTCTGCGGCGCATCATCAACAACGGCCCGAACATCACCGCGTGATCGTCAAGGGCAAACCACGATCCGGGCCGGAGCAGCTTGCCGCATATCTCATGCGGACGCACGACGGCGAACGTGCGACTCTGCTTCACCTCGACTCCGGCGACGGAGACCTCCGCAAAGCCTTCCTAAGCTGGCATTCAGTCGGGGAAGCCACGCGCGGCAAGCATACTCTCTATCACGCCCAGATCGCCCCTGATCCGCGCTACAAGTTGACACGCAAGCAATGCCTTCGCGCCGCCCAGATCCTCGCGGAGGACCTCGGCATGGCGAACCATCCGCGCGCCGTGATCCTCCATGACGGAGGGGATAAGCCCCACATCCACGTTGTCTTCATGCGGACCAACCTTGACACGATGAAGATGTGGCACGACCACCAGAACTGGGTTAAGCACGAGAATGCCTCTCACCGGATGGAGTTGGAGTTCGGGCACGAGGTAGTGCCCGGTAAGCATGCCCAAAAGAGAAACCGGAAGAAGCAGCCGGAAATGCCCCGCGCGAAGGCTACGCAGGCCGATTATCAACAGGCCGAACGCACCGGGATGTCCTTCGACGAGCGCCGGGACTACATCGCCGGCATCCGCAAGTCCTGCGATAACGTCCAGGCCTTCAAGAATGCGCTCGAAGATGCCGGGTATCTCCTGGCAAAGGGCGACAAGCGCGGTTTTGTGCTGGTGGATGGCGATGGCGAGGTGTTCAGCCTCTCCAAACATCTCGCTGGCGACATAAAGGGCAAAGAATACAAGGCCTTCATGGCATCAATCGACGAAGCGGATCTGCCGAGTGTCGATGAGGCCAAGGCAATTCAAGAACAGCGCCAGCAAGGGGCCGCAGTAAAAGCGGAAAAATCACCCCAGGAAGCGTCAAAATTTCTTCCGGACCAAACGCCACAGAAGGCCCACCAACCCGCGCCCGCCTCGGAAAAGCCCAAAGAACAGGCCCGCCCAGAGGAAACCCGTGTGCAGCGTGAGCCCGCCGCCAAGAACCCGAGGGCCGAGTCTTCCAAGTTCCTCCGGCCTGTTGCGCCGCAGCAAGAAATTCCCGCGCCGGCCGCGCCAGTAGTTCTCGCTCAACCGGCCCCCCAGCGCAAAAAGAAACCCGCCCCCGAAGTTGCGCACGAGCTCGAAGCCGAGGATCGCGAAAAGCAGGTCACCAAGGAAAAAGAAGACGAACTTAGGCGAGGGAAAATAAGCGGCTCTCGGTTCATGCAGCAACCCGAGAGCCAGCAGCAGAAAGTTGCTGCCGTATCGAGGTTCCTCACCAAGGCCGACCTCGAAGCGCGTGTCAGCAGGTTCCTCGCGCGGCATCAGAAGATTTCGCGTTTCGTCAGCCTGCACGTGCCCGTACTCTGCCCGTTCCTGCCATTACCGACCGGCCCGCAGGCCGCGCGGCCGGACGCGAACATCCCGGCGCCCGAGCCACGACCGCACCGCACGCGATTTATTACGCTAAACCTCTGACTATTCCCGGCGCATAATACCTTTCAGGGGCGGTAGGGGAAGTCTCTCAAATGAAAAAAATCCGCTTGCACAAAGCTCTTTCCGGCAAAGAAGCCGCCGCCATTGCCCGCGAAACCCTGGCCAGCCGTGGCATCAAACCGCCCGAACCGGGCGACGTGATGCCGGACGGTACGATATTCGCGGGCCTATCGCCCGACACGGGCAAGTCGATGTATACCACGCCCGCCGATATGCCGAACCTGATGAGTTTCACATGGGCGCAGTTCTTCGCGCTCGGGTTCGATGCTCATGACCATAAAGACTGGCGGCTGCCGTCTAAGGCCGAGCTCCAGGTCCTCTTCAACAACCGCAACGCCATCGGCGGGTTCGATCTTAACAGCTCCTATTGGTCCGAAACGGCATCCGGCGAAACCGCCGCCTGGGGCCAGAGGTTCAACGACGGCGTGCAGCTCCGCTACATCAATGCCGCCCCCTTGTCCGTTCGTTGCGTGCGCTAAAGTGCGTCAAGTTCCTTGACGGTGGCGGCCAACACCGCGACCATCAGCCTATGCCCACGAATATCGAAAAACTCGCCCAAGAACTAAACGCCATAATCGCTGAGGACGAGAACGCACTCGACTGCACCAAGGCCTACATCTCCGAACTCCCCGCGGATCAAAGCATCATTATGTGCCACTGGTATGAACCCGTGCTTTTCGACATCAAATTCGACAAGATTCTTCCCTACGATCCATCCGGCGCTCCAGGCACAACGAATGATGTCTTCGCAGGCGCCGAGATATCGATCGACGTCAATTACGGCGGCTCACTTCATCCTTCAAAGGCTTCGGCCGACAAATTTTCGGCGCACTATTCAAAGTTTGTGCGCTTCGCGCTTCGAGACGCGGCCAAAGCCGGCAAGATCAGCAGTAAGATCCTCTCCGAAATGCAGTTGAAGGGACCCGCTCCACGGGATTCCCTCGATCCTGGAACCCGAAGCATGCTTGCCAAAGAAGCGGCTCGCGCCAAAATTAAAGCCAAACGAAAAAAGTGACGGCAGCGTAGCCCAACGGCGCGGCCCCCTGCTGTCGTACCGGACGATTCCGCATCTGCCGGGCTCTCCGCCCGTCGTGGCATCCTCCGATGGGCGGTGTTCGACCGGCTGAAAAGCACCACCGCAACCAGCGCGGCGCCGCACCCGGAACGCTGAAACCACGCCACTTCTAAATCGGCCCGCGCCGTGCATCCAAGCGCGGCATGAAGCAGGGCGCTGACATAACGGCGAAAACGGCGACGCTCGGAGAGCGTACAACGTTGAGAGCTGGCCGCAGCGCCCTGCGCGTCGCGGCCAGGAAATCCGGAAACGCCGCCCGGCCCGCCTGGAACCACCGGCGGGCGCAGAAGCACACAGATTGTCAGAGGAAAAGCATTACACGCCAAGTGAATTGGCGGCGATGTGGCATCTTTCCCCAGCGACAATCCGCAAGCTCATCAGGAACGAACCCGGCGTTCTGAAGTTGCAGGGCTTGGGAACGGCGTACGGCAAGAGAAGCTATACCACCTTTTCAGTACCTGAATCAGTGGCCTTTCGTGTTCACGAGCGCCTCACTCAGGAGCCGCTCCAGACGCAGCTTCCGCGACGCAACCCACGGAGCGTAGTATTTCTCCGTGACAGCAACGGACGCGTGTCCTAGAAGTTTCGAGACATCTTCCAACGGTACGCCCTTGGTTAGCAGCCTGACGGCGAACGTATCTCGGAGCCGATGCGGCCGACAATCATCGACGCCGCAAGCCTTGCCGACCGCCTGCAGCCGTTCATAGACGGCCTGCGCGAGGTAATCGGTTTCCTCAGCATCCGCCACATCCCGATATGCGAAAGGGAGGTCGTCAGACAACCATTCGCAGTCGTCGATTTTCTTTTTCAGCTTCGCCGTCAGATACACGTCAAGCAGCTTTGGCGCCTCGTTCTTTTTCGCCTTGCGCGGATAAAACGAATAGACCCAGAGAAACTTCGATTTCACGCAACGCGCCGGGTCGAACTTCACCGCGTCGCTTACGCGCAGTCCCGTCTCCAGCATCAGCTCGATCAGCAGCCGGAATGTGGCCGCCGATTTCGCATAGCCGGTTGTGCCGCCGTTGATTTTACCGGCGGCGTCCAAAATAGCCGTGACCTCTTTTTCCGAGTAGGGCTGTTTCTGCTCATAGACCGCCTTGTGGCGGCGCATTTTGTCGACGAGCGATTCCGTGATCCATCCGCGCCGGTAGGATTCACGGAGGAAGTGTGCGAGCTTCGCGATGCTGGTGCCCTTCGAGGTTCCAGCCAGGCCGGCGAGAGCGTAGGTCTTGAAGTCCTCCAATGTGTCGATGCTCAGCTCGCGGATGAAGAACTTGTTCTTGCCGTGGGCGAAGTCCTTCAGCCGGCCGAGCAGGAGCTTATATTGCGCCAGCGTTCTCGGCTTCACATCGTCACGCGCGTCGAGGTAGCGCGCGATGCAGTCGTCGAGCTTCGGTCCATGAACCGTCTGATCCTTGGCTTCCGCATTGAGCGAACGCAGCTTCGCTTCCGCAGCCGCCCAATCCCGAACCCCGAGCGCCTGACGCGGATATCTCTCGCTATCCGTCGTGCCCGTCAGCCAAATCGGGCAATCGCAGTCCGTAAAATATCTCTTCTGGGAGGTCGAGAGCTTCAGCCTATGAACACGGCAATCGACCGAGTGACGGCGGAAGATCGAGAGCGGCACAGGCCCATCTTACACCCGATTTTGTACCACGCCTTGTACAACGGGCTTTTGGCTTCCTGTAAGTTGCTGATTCCTTTAAGTTTGGCTCCCCGGCATGGATTCGAACCACGATTCACGGCTCCAAAGGCCGCTGTCCTACCATTAGACGACCGGGGAAAACGCTTCTCGGAATGAAGGCTTGTTTCAGTGTAGCGTTGCCGCCGGAGGTGCCGCAACGATCTGGTATCATCGCCGAGGAAGCTAATCTTGGCCGGTGCCGGGCGCGGGCTTCAAACCCGTCGTGCGGTGTGAAAGCGTCGCAGGTGTGTTCGACTCGCACTAGCTTCCGCCAATTCGTCATTACCGCTCAACAACTTGGAATGTTATTCTGAATTTTATCCGGCGGTTGTGCCAAACGGGCTCCGTCGAACGCCGTCTAGAGTCTAAGGCCACATGGAGACACGCGACGATACCACCGCGGGCAATTACTTCGTTTCCAACTATCCTCCGTATTCATTCTGGACGGCGCAACATACCGCGGAAGCCTATGCCGCACTAGACCGGCCCGCGGAAGTGCACACGCCGTTGGGGATTTACGTCCACATTCCCTTTTGCCGCAAGCGCTGCCATTTCTGCTATTTCAAGGTCTATACCGACAAGGATTCCGACGAGATCAATACCTACCTGGAAACGGTGGCGCAGGAAATGGCGCTGTATGCGCGCCGCCCGTTCATCAACGGGCGAACCCCGCGGTTCGTCTATTTCGGCGGTGGCACACCATCTTATATATCGTCGCGGCAATTGGAGCGCCTGGTCGACTCGATGAAATCGGCGTTGCGCTGGGGCCAACCGGACGAGGTGACGTTCGAGTGCGAGCCGGGGACCATCACCGAAGGTAAGCTGAAAGTCATCAAGGACATAGGGGTTACGCGGCTCAGCTTGGGAATCGAGAATTTCGACGATCATGTTTTGCAGATCAACGGCCGCGCGCACGGGTCAAAGCAGATCGGCGAGGCTTACGAGCTGGCGCGCAGCGTTGGGTTTCCTCAGATCAACATCGACTTGATCTCCGGGATGGTGGGCGAAACGACGGCCAATTGGGAAGAGTGCGTAAAACGGACAATTGCGCTTAACCCGGACAGCGTCACAATCTACCAGATGGAGATCCCCTACAACACCACGATTTTTCACAACATGAAGGCGGAGGGACAGACGGTAGCGCCGGTAGCGACCTGGAGCATGAAGCGGCAGTGGGTGGACTACGCGTTTGCGGAATTCGAAAAAGCCGGCTACGCGGTGGCCAGCGCTTATACCGTGGTGAAGAATCCGGCGAAGACGCATTTCGTCTACCGTGATCTGTTGTGGATGGGCGCGGACATGGTGGGGCTGGGAGTGGCGTCATTCTCGCACGTCGGCGGCACGCATTTCCAGAATCTGCACGAGTTTGAGCCGTATATCAACCAGGTTCGGGCGGGCAAGTTGCCGATCTACCGAGCGCTGACGCCGACCAGCGAAGAGCGCATGATTCGCGAGCTCATTTTGCAAATGAAGCTTGGCCGGGTGCAGACGCCGTATTTTGAGAGCAAATTCGGAGTCAACATTCAGGAACGCTTCGCGGCTCCGATCCGCACTTTGCAAGAAAACGGCTGGCTGAAACTGGACGGCCAAACCTTGAGGCTGAGCCGCCACGGGTTGCTGCAAGTGGACAAGTTATTGCACGACTTCTTTCTTCCGCAACATCGCACCGCGCGCTACGCGTGACACACACTCATGGCTGCCTATAGCACTTACGACGCAATTGTCATTGGGGGCGGACCGGCCGGTTCGACGGCTGCCGCGGTATTGGCGCAGAAAGGCCGCAAGGTCATCGTTCTCGAAAGGGAGAAGTTTCCGCGCTATCACATTGGCGAGTCACTGATTCCGTACACTTACTATCCTCTCAAGCGGATCGGGATGCTCGAGCAGATGAAGCAGTCGCACTTCACTAAGAAGTACAGTGTGCAATTCGTCAGTATCAGCGGGAAGCAATCACAGCCTTTTTACTTCTTTCAACAGCTACATAGCGAAGCCTCGGATACCTGGCAGGTGCTACGGAGCGAATTCGATCAGATGATGCTCACGAACGCGCGGGCCAAGGGTGCGGAGGTGATGGAAGAAACGCTGGTCAAGGAAACAATCGAGCAGAATGGAGTAGTCAGCGGAGTCACGGCGGTGGGCAGGAACGGAGTTAGCCACGAGTTTCGCGCTCCGATCACGATTGATGCCACCGGGCGCGATGCCCTTACACTGGGGCGGCGCGGGTGGAAGATCCGGGACCCGCGTCTGAATAAGATCGCCGTCTGGACTTATTACAAGGGAGCGATGCGCGACCCTGGAGTGGATGAAGGCGCGACGACGGTGGCTTACGTACCGGATAAAGGATGGTTCTGGTACATCCCGCTGCCGGGTGACCTGCTTAGTGTGGGGATTGTCGCAGAGAAGGATTACCTGTACCGGGACACGCACGACCTGAAAACAATTTTTCATCGCGAAGTGGCGGTAAATAAATGGATCGAGCAGCACCTGGCCGTGGGCCAGCAAGTGGGGGAGTATCGAGTTACGGGAGAGTACTCGTACCGGTCGCGGCACTGCGCGGGTGATGGGCTGCTGCTGATCGGCGATGCCTTCGCATTCCTCGATCCGGTCTTTTCTTCGGGTGTCTTTCTGGCGCTGCGCAGCGGCGAAATGGGCGCAGACGCCGCCGACGCGGCGATCTCGGCGGGTGATTGCTCGGCGTCGCGATTTCGCGATTACGGCGAGCAGCTCTGCAAGGGGATCGAGTCCATGCGGCGCCTGGTGTATACGTTCTACGACCATGAGTTTCGCTTTCGCACGTTTCTGACACGCTACCCTGACTTGAAGGGCGAGATGACGGAGTGTCTCATGGGAAACCTGTGGCTGGATTTCGATCCGCTGTTTCAGGCCGTGGCCGAGTTTGCGAGCGTACCGGCGCCGCTTACGCATGGTCAGCCCGTGGAAAAGGTTGGGGAAGAGCCAGCCCCCACAAACGCCAGCATGACCGCTGATTAGTCGCATGCGGCCTTCGCACGATGCGCCTTCGCTCCGCCGGCTGGCGGTCGAAACCGAACAACTCAGCAAGCTGAACACGCTCGTAGCCGCGCTACGCACGGGCAACCGGTTTTACTCGGGGAAACTGCGCACGGCACGGCTGGAAGCGCGCGTACCTAGCCTGAAGGAGTTTTCGGAGCGGATG
>Ga0335069_10002457_pt1 | contig 28554 bp, 24 predicted proteins | sample Lox_Sample_11_FD_206714 | JGI IMG/M metagenome (GOLD analysis project Ga0335069, IMG submission 206714) | Soil microbial communities from Loxahatchee National Wildlife Refuge, Florida, United States - Lox_Sample_1.1 | ecosystem: Environmental > Terrestrial > Soil > Wetlands | place: USA...
GATAACGGTGATTGCCATTTTAAGTCTCCTTAACCGGGATGATTGGAGCGCCGCTGCGGGTCCGAATCGACCTTGACGCAGAGGCCATCAGCGCTCTTAACCTTGATGAGGCTTTTTTTCAAGCGCGTCCTGCAGGTCGCCAACGGCTCGGTTTGAGACTCACTCTGGCCGTTCGTTCCCGCTGGTCTGAGGTCAGGTCTTGCCGAGGCCCTTTCTTCTCGGTGTGCGCTCGGATAACTGAAATGACGCCCCGGACATCGACGAATGACACGGATCGTCGCGGGCACGATGGGAGAAATCGATGCTTGGTTTCGAATTGACTGATGAACAGCGCCAGCTTCAGTCGCTTGCACGGAAATTCTGCGAAAACGAAATCGTTCCGCGCGCGCACGAATGCGACGTGAAGGAAACCTTCCCGCGCGACATCTGTCAGAAATCCTTCGATGCCGGTCTGATGAATTTTTTCGTGCCGAAAGAGCTCAACGGTCCCGGGCTCTGCGTGCTGGACGCATGCGTGATCGTCGAAGAACTCAACTACGGATGCGCCGGCATTTCCAACGCGATAGCAGCCAACGACCTCGCCACTCTGCCTCTCCTGGTCGCCGCCAACGACGCGCAGAAGCGCGAGTACCTCGGAGCGCTCACCGAAAAGCTGACCTTCTGTGCGTTCGGGATCACCGAGCCTGGGGCGGGTTCCGACGTAGCCTCGATGAGCACGACCTATCGGCGCGAGGGCGACGAATTCGTTCTCAACGGGATGAAGCACTTTATCTCCAACGGTTCGGTCGCAGACTGGTACGTCACGTTCGCGACCTCGGATCGCAAGCTCAAGCATCGCGGGATTTCATGCTTCGTTTTTCCCGCCTCGACGCGCGGGGTATCGAGCCGTCGGATGCACGGCAAGCTCGGAAATCGCGCCGCCGACACCGCGGAAGTCTTCTATGAGGATGTCCGAATACCCGCGTCCGCCCTGGTCGGGAAAGAGGGCGAGGGATTCAAGTATGCGATGGGAACCTTCGATCGCAGCCGGCCTGAAATCGGCGCGATCGCTGTTGGAATTTCCCAGCGCGCGCTGGACGAAAGCCTGAAATACGCCAAGCAGCGCAGCGCGTTCGGTCAGCCCATCGCGAATTTTCAGGCGATCCAATTCATGCTCGCCGACATGGCGATCGAGGTCGAAGCGTCGCGGATGCTGACCCATAAGGCGGCGTGGCTGGTCGATCGCGGCGAAGTGCCGAACGCGCTTTCGAGCTATGCCAAGGCCTTTGCCGCCGACTCATGCATGCGTATCACGACCAACGCCGTCCAGATTTTCGGCGGCTACGGTTACATGAACGAGTATCCGGTCGAGAAGCTGATGCGCGATGCGAAGCTTATGCAGATTTACGAGGGAACGTCGCAGATTCAGCGGATGGTTATCGCGCGCGATCTTCTGAAAGGCTGAACACGCGCCACGCGATCGTTTCTACATCGAACGATCGTGGCTGGAAGACTTGCTCGGATGCGGAATTGGGGGGTCCTGATCCTCGGGTTCGGTTCCGTTGATCTCTCCCAGGTATTTCCCTTCGTGATAGATTCCGACCTCGCCTGTGGTCGGGTCGGGGAAGATGTTCCAATCGCCATTGGGGTCGCTTTCAAGCCGCGTCGAGGGCGCGGGTACTTCGGCGAAAGTATGACTGGGAGCGGAGGCCTCCTGCGGAGGCTGCGAACATCCGCCGATCGCAATCGCGACGCCTGCGAGCAGGGCTGCGACTGCGACGATTCGCGTCCGTATTGGTCGGTTCCCGTCAATGATACCGCCGGGTTCCATTGCGCAATTCTCCGCCCGCGCAAGCCCTTCGGCAACGGGGGGCTATTTTTCAGGAAACATCGCGGCTGCGATCCGCACCACAAGGCCCCGCGGAGCGAGTCGGGTCGATTGCGCCAGCAGCCAATTGAGAACGCCATTGATCCTGACCGGCGCGCCGCTTTTCGCCGACGCGATCGCCTGCGCAACCACCGTTGCTGCATCCATGTAGGCGCTCGAGGGCATTTTGGCCTGTTCGGTTCCCGCGACCGCCTGAAACTCGGTGCGCGTTGGACCAGGACACAGCGCGGTGACTGTCACGCCGCTGCCTTTGAGTTCGTAGGCGAGCGCTTCAGAGAAATTGAGCACGAACGCCTTGGTGGCCGCGTAAGTGGCCATGAAAGGGATGGGCTGAAAGCCCGCCGTCGAAGCGACGTTAATTATCGTGCCGCGCCGACGTTCGACCATCGCCGGCAGGAACAAATGCGTAAGCGCCACCAGCGAGGCGATGTTGAGTTCGATTTCTTCGAGTTCGCGTTCGAGCGGGAGATTCGTGAAGCGCCCGTGGGTGGCGAAGCCGGCGTTGTTGATGAGGAAATCGATCGCGAGGTTTTCCCCAGTCAGCTTTTGATGGAGTGCGCGCGCCGCGCTTGACGACGAGAGGTCCGAGGCGACCACATGAGCATCAGGCGCGCCAAGCCGCTTCGCTTCTTCGGCGACGCCCTTGAGGCGGTCCTCGCGTCGTGCGGTCAGAACCAACGAGTAGCGCTCGCGCGCGAGCTGGCGCGCGAACTCCACGCCAAGTCCGCTCGACGCCCCGGTGATCAACGCTGTCGGCATAGACCGCCTCCTCAAGCGCGTTATGCGCGGATCAGTCCAAGCTCGCTGCGGAAGTATTCGATGCTGCGAGCCAGGCCTTGACGCAGAGGAACTCTAGGCTCCCATCCGAGATGCTTCTTCGCCAGCGTAATGTCAGGTTTGCGGCGTACCGGATCGTCGGCGCGCGTCGGCTTGCGCACTATCTTCGACGAGCTGCCGGTCAGCTCGATCGTCAACCTCGCCAACTCATCGATCGTGAATTCATCCGGGTTGCCGATATTGACCGGGCCGGTGAAACCCGTCGGCGTTTCCATCATCCGGCATATTGCATCGATGATATCGTCGACGTACGCGAACGATCGCGTCGCGGTGCCGTCGCCGTAAGTTTCGAGCGGCTCGCTCTTGAGGGCGGCGACGCAAAAGTTAGACACCACCCGCCCGTCGTGGATCGCCATCCGCGGCCCGTAGGTATTGAAGATGCGTACGATCTTGATGTCGACGTTGTTCTGCTTGTGGTAGTCCATCATCAGACATTCAGCGACGCGCTTGCCCTCGTCATAGCAGGAGCGCTCGCCGATCGGATTGACGTGGCCCCAGTAGTCCTCCTTTTGCGGATGGACTTCCGGATCGCCGTAAACCTCGCTGGTTGACGTCAGAAGGATTCTCGCCTTCACGCGCTTGGCGAGCCCGAGCATATTGATCGTGCCCATCACGCTCGTCTTGATCGTCTTGACCGGATTGTACTGGTAGTGAACCGGAGACGCGGGGCAGGCGAGATTAAAAATGCGATCGACTTCGAGCAGAATCGGTTCTACCACGTCGTGACGGATAATCTCGAAATTGGCGAAATCGCGCAGATGCTGGATGTTCTCGCGCCGGCCGCTGAAGTAGTTGTCGAGGCAGATCACCTCGTGGCGCTCCTTGAGCAGCCTCTCGCACAAGTGTGATCCCAGGAAACCCGCACCGCCGGTGACCAGTATGCGCACGATATGCTCCTTTGCGAATTGAAGCCTAACGCCGGTTTTCGCGAATAATGTCGCGCACGGTTTGCGTGACGTAATCGATATCGTCGTCGCTCATCGCCGCGTAAATCGGCAGCGACAGACAGCGGCTGAAAATATCCTCGGCAACAGGGAATTCGCCGTTTCGGTATCCGTAAGTACGCTGGTAGAAGTGCATCGTGTGAAGCGGGATGCAATGCACTGAGACGCCAACGCCGCGCTCGCGAAGGGTCTCGACGAACTGGTTGCGCCCGATGCGCAATTGCTCGGGACGCAGCCGCATCACGTATAGATGCCACGCGTGCTCGATGCCGCGCTCGACATAGGGAACCTGAACAGCGCTTTCACCACGGAAGGCTTCATTGTATCGGCACGCCACTTCCGTGCGCCGTCGCATGAACTCATCCGAGCGCTTTAGTTGCGGCAACCCGATGGCGGCGTGCACGTCGGAAAGATTGTACTTGAAGCCGGTGTCGTGGATTTCGTAGTACCACGAGCCGCTCTTGTCGTAGCGCTTCCAGGCGTCCTTGTTCATTCCGTGCAGGCTCGCGATCGTGATTTTCTCCGCGAGCGCATCGTCGGCGGTGGTGATCATCCCGCCTTCGGCGGTGGTGAAATTCTTGGTCGCGTAAAAGCTGAAACAGGTGAGATCCCCGATCGTTCCGATTTTCGCGTTGCCGCGCCCTTCCATGTGCCGGCTCGCGCCGACCGCGTGCGCCGCATCCTCGACAATCTTCAAATTGTACTTGCGTGCGATTGCGCAAAGTCGGTCCATGTCGCACGGATGGCCGGCGAAATGGACAGGTTCGATCGCGCGCACATTCTTGAGCCGTCCGCTCTCGAGGACCTCTTCGACGCGCGCCGGATTGATATTGAATGTTCCCGGATCGACATCCACGAACACCGGCCGCGCACCGAGATATCCCAGCACCTCGGCCGTCGCTGTGAAGGTGAACGGAGTCGTGATTACCTCGTCGCCGGGCCCGATGCCGAGCGCCCATAGCGCGAGATGGAGCGCACCCGTGCAATGCGCAACCGCGATCGCGTTCTTGGCGCCGACGTACTCCGCGAAATCGCGCTCGAACCGTTTTGCCTTCGGCCCGGTGGTGATCCATCCCGAGCGCAGCGTATCGATAACTTCGCGCTCCTCTTCGGGTCCTATTGAGGGGCGATGAAAAGCAACCTGTCGCATTTTGTAGTCTTTATTCGGCAGAATGGCCCCGGTCCAAATGAATCCGGGATGTCTGAATTCAGTTCAACACACGCGAGATCGTTACGAGCGATCCGCTTTGGAAATCGAACGCCAGTATAAGGCATCGCCGGAAAACGGGGCAAGGCGCTATCGATGAAGCGGGCGGGAATCATCGCGGCGGGCGTGATCGGCGGATGGTTCATACTCGTGTGGCTCGTTATCCGTCCGCTCACCGACGGCCCCGTCGTTGACAGTTGGATATACGCAGAATCGGTGCGATGGTTCATCCGCACCGGCGAAATCCGTTTCGCGGGATATACGCAAGCGATGCCCGCGGCTCAGGTTTTATGGGGCGCCGCTTGGGCGATTCTGTTCGGTGCGTCGGCATCGTCGCTGGAGATATCGACGGCGGTTCTGGGCGCGAGCGCATCGATCATGTTCTACGCGCTCGCGATTCGATGCGGTGCACGGCGATGGCAGGCATTCGCGGGGGCGGCGCTTATCGCGTGTAATCCATGTTTCCTATTCCTCGGCTTCTCTTTCATGACCGAGGTGCCGTTTCTGGCGGCACTCGTCGCATCCCATCTGGCGTTCGCGAATGCGACCGGCGAGAACGAGGTCCGATGGCTATGGATCGCCGCGATCGCGGGCGTGATCGCATTCTCCGTGCGCCCCTTCGGCGGCATCGCGATCGCAGGCGCATCAGGTGCGATTCTGTTCGACGCGTGGAAGAACCCACGCCGCGATTATGCGGCTTTTGCGATGAAACTCGCGCCATTCGCCGTCGCGACGGGCTTGTGCGCGATCGATTGGATCTATTTCACTATCGTACGCACGCCGCCGTGGTCATTGCGTCTGAACGAGAGCCATCTCCCCTATCTTTTCGCGGTGCCGCTCGCCGAGTACCTCCGCTCGGGGGTCTTGAATCCGCTGCTATGGATCGGGATTGCCGTATCGCCGATCGCCTTGGGCGCACTGGCCGGCGGTCGCGCCGCCCGCGTGATTGGATGGGCGATCGCCATCTATGCTGTCGCCGCGATTCTCATTCGCATCAATCCCGCCCTGCCGGTAACGCCGGAACTGAGCTGCTTCGGCGGATGCGCCAACGTCCTTCAGCTGCATGAAGTACCGAACCGGTTTCGTTGGTCGGGATGGGGACAGTGGGTGGCGATGGCAATCGGAAGCATCGGCGCGGGCGCCATTATCGAAGCGGCGCGGGGAGCGGTCGGACGCCTTACGCGGCCGTCGCTCGCGGTCCTAATCGCTGTTGCGATGTATTTCGCGGTTTCGATTCCGCTGTGGATGTTCAACGACCGCTACGATCTCGTGATGCTTCCCGCGGCCTGTCTGATCGTCGCTCTGGCTCCGCTTCCGAACCGCCTTCCCGCAAAAGCACTCACGTTCACTGCGATCGGGATCATGGGGCTGCTCTCGATGGGAGGCGTGTACGCTTATCAGCGAGGATTGGCCGCAGTTATGGCCGAGCGCGACCAGCTCCTGAGGCAAGGCGTCCCGCGACGCGCGATCGATGCCGGCTACGAATTGAACGGCCTCGATCTTTATCGCTTTCCGGAAAAAGGCGAAGACGAGTTTCGCGACGAGAGGGGAATTCCGATGATCACGTCGGCGAAAGTCGACGAATTTACGATTGCCTCCCGAGTTCTCCCGGGCACGGTGATCGTTCGGCGGTTCTCATGGCCGGGACCATTCGGTGTCGGCAGCCGCGACCTTTACGTACTTAAGAAGGGCATAACGGCCCAGCCGATCACCCACAGCGCGACCGCTGAAGCGCCCGGACGTTGACCTAATTGGAAGCGCTTTCGGCGCCGGCGATCGGAGCGTCAGGATTGGGACCCGGCATCACATAGGTCGGCATCCCGGTCTTGTCGACCACGGCCTTCTCCAGCTTCGCCATATCGACCTGATCCTCGAGGTCTCGGCGTTGAAGCTCCTGCGTCGCGAGATTCCATAACCCGGGATAACGCCCGTAAAGGTCGTCATGAACCTCCACATAGAGCGCGTCGCCGCGCCATCCGAATTTGACCGGCTGGTAGACGAATGAGCCCGGCGTGCCGACTTTGACCTTGCTGAACAGCCGCTCGATATCCTCGGGGTACAGTCGGACACATCCGTGGCTGACTTCCATCCCGACGCCCCAAGGCACGTTGGTTCCGTGCAAAGCGTACTGTGGTAGCGTCAGTTCGATTCGATAGTGGCCGAGCGGATTGTCGGGATCGCCGCCGGGGATCATGTGATCGGCTTCACCGTCGCGTTCGAGATGTTCCTTGTAGATATCATCGGGAACAACCCAGGTTGGATCCCTGGTTTTGCCGCGCACCGTGAACGATCCCACCGGCGTCTTCCAATCGAAGCGTCCGAGGCCGACCGGGAACGTATAGACAACGTGGGCGAGCGTCGATCCGTTGCGATGGGCGCGTCCGTGGACCGGTGGAGCATCGCCATCTTCGGAAAAGGAAGCCTTTCTCAGACCGGGCTTGGAGCGGCGCACCGCCCCGATCGGCGCGGGATAGAAGTAATAGAGCCGCATCTCCGGGATGTTAAGAATCAGTCCCCTGTGCTGGGTGTCGGGAAGGACGTGTTCAGTCGGGAGGACAACCTTCTTACCGACCGGAGGCGTCCACCAATCGATGTGGCCGTTTGCGTCGGAGATTTCCTTGGCGGTTACTCCGAACCATCGCCCGACATCCAGGAGCGTATCTCCTTTCTGGATCTGATAGACAACCGGATTGCCGACGATCGAGTCGTGGCCGCGCGGAAGAGGATAGGCAAACAGAGGTCGCCGTTCGAATTCGTCCTCGCTCCATCCGCGCGCGAGCGACGGCGCAATCGCGAGGATCAGGGCCACCACGAGTCCCGCGGCAAACTTGACACCGGCTTTGCTGAACAACTTGCTCAATATCATTGCGAGCGGCGCCGGCCTCCCCACCTCCCCGGAACTCCGCACTCCTATGCTCCAAAATGATAGGTGAAGCACCCTCACTCGGCAATCGGCCTTAGGTTGGCGAATTTGAGAACAAGAAGCTTGAGGCCACTCCGTTCAAAGCTGATCCATAGTTTGGCCGATTCTCCGCGGCCTTCGCGTTTGCGAATCACGCCGCGCCCGAACGCGGGATGCATTACGCGCATCCCGACCCCCAGGCCTCCGGCTTCGGCGAGATCGGACGGCGCGAGCTGCGACTCGCTGTAATCGACGTAGCTTTCGCCCGGCTGGATGAGAGGCTTCACAAAGGTCTGCGGACGATGCTCGGGGGCGATTCGCCGAATCAGATTCGAATCGACTTCCGCAAGAAACCGCGACGGGCGGCTTTCGCCGCGTTGCCCATAAAGCTCGCGAGACAGCGTGTTCGTCAGATACAGCAGCCGGCGCGCCCGCGTCATCCCGACGTAGCACAGGCGGCGTTCTTCCTCGATTTCGCCGCCGTCGTCGGACGACCGCTGATGCGGGAACAATCCTTCTTCCATCCCGGCAATGAACACCGCCGGATACTCCAATCCTTTGGACGTATGCAACGTCATCAGCGATACGCGTCCGCCCTGCGCGCCGACCTGGTCCGCGTCGCTGACCAGGGCGACGCGTTCGAGGAACTCCTGGAGCCCGCCCGCATGCTCAGCGTCGAAGTTGCCTGCCGCAGTCGTCAACTCAGCCACGTTCTGGCGTCGCGCCGCGCCGTCGGCGAGGCCTTCGAGATACGGGATATAGCCGCTATGCGCGATCACCTGTTCGAGAACCTCGCGCACGCTGGTCGAGGGCGCGCGATGCATCAGGTCGGCCATCCAGGCATACAGTGCGCCGGCGCTCTTCGCGGTGCGCAGCGCAACCGACGACGCTGTTTCGAGCCGTCCCAGCGCTTCGAAAGCTGCGACCTTCTCGCGCGCCGCGATGTCGCTCATCACTTCGAGTGTTTTGGCGCCGATTCCCCGCGGCGGTGTCCCGGCCATCCGCTCCATGCTGAGCGCGTCGGCAGGATTCGCGAGCACGCGGAGATAGGCGAGCAGATCGCGAATTTCGCGAAGTTCGTAGAAGCGTGTTCCGCCGACGATGTAATACGGGACACGCCGACGCACCATCGCCTCTTCGATCACACGCGATTGCGCGTTCACGCGGTAAAATACGACCACATCAGCGGGGCGAAGCTTTCGATCCTGGGTGATCGACGCGATTTCGCGCGCGATAAAATCGGCCTCGTCGCGCTCGGTCATCCCGGTGAAATAGGTGACCTTCTCGCCGCCCTCGTTTTCAGTCCACAGCGTCTTTGGCTTGCGCTCGCGATTATTGCTGATCACCGCGCCCGCAGCGGCGAGAATCGTCTTTGTCGATCGATAGTTCTGTTCGAGCTTGAAAATTTTCGCGTTGGGAAAATCGCGCTCGAAGTCGAGGATGTTGCGAATATCCGCGCCGCGCCATCGATAGATCGATTGGTCCTCGTCGCCGACCACGCAGATATTGCCCGAGCGCGCCGACAGCGCCCGCACCAGCAGATACTGAACGCGGTTGGTGTCCTGGTATTCGTCGACCAGCAGATGCGTGGCTCGCCGCTGCCATCGTTCGAGCGCGCCCGGATTCCCGCTAAACAGAACATGGACGTTGAGCTGGAGATCGCCGAAGTCCATCGCGTTGAGCGCGCGCAGTCGCTCCTGGTATTGCCGATAGATCTGCGCGATCGTTGCTTCGCGTCCGCTTTGCGCCCGCGACGCCATCTCCGCCGGCGTCACGCCTTCGTTTTTCGCCTGCTCGATTCGAGCACGTACCATTTCAAGCGGCGGCGAATCGGCAAGCGCAGCATCGGCCAGCACCTGTCGCGTAAGCGAGGTGGCATCGCCTTCATCGAGGATCGAAAAGTTGGGCTCGAATCCGATCATCCGCGCTTCGGTGCGCAGAATTCTCGCGCACGCAGAATGAAACGTGCTGACCCATGGCGATGTCGCGCCATCGCTGGCGAGAGCACCGACGCGCTCGCGCATTTCGCCCGCAGCCTTGTTGGTAAAAGTGACGGCGAGCACTTCGCGCGGATCGATGCGATGACCTCCGATCATGTGCGCGATTCGATATGTGATTACGCGGGTCTTGCCGGATCCCGCACCGGCGAGGATCAGGATGGGGCCGTCGGGCGCGAGGACCGCATCACGCTGGGCGGGATTCAGATCGTCGAGCTTGATTGATGACATCGCAATACGGAAAGCTCCGGAGGTGATGGAGCGAGGTTATCAGGATACAGGCTCAAAACATTTGCGCAATGTCTTGACTCACTGATCGCTCCATCCGATAGACATCGACGCGGCCCACGATGGCGAAATACGTACCCCGCGACAGATTTTATCGCGAAGCTCGCGAGAAGGGCCTTCCTTCGCGCGCGGCATTCAAGCTCGAAGAGTTGCTTGCGAAGGTTCGACTGCCGCGGCACAACGCGCGTGCGATCGATCTTGGATGCGCGCCCGGAGGATGGCTTGCTGTGCTTGCGCGAGCGCTCGGACCATCGGGTCTTACCGTCGGGGTCGATCTCTCGCCGTGCCGCGATTTCGGTCCGACGGTAATTACGATGGTGGGTGACATCCGCGATCCGGCGGTCGCCGCGGCCCTGCTCGAAAAGCTCGGCGGCCGCGCCGATCTCGTCACCAGCGATCTGGCGCCACATCTGACCGGAATCAAAGACCGCGACGCCGCGCAAATCGAAGAGCTTCTCAACGCCGCTCTTGCTATCGCAAGCGAGACGCTTAAGCCGGGCGCCGCAATGATCGCGAAGCTGTTCATGGGGGCGGCTTTTGCCGGCGCGATCGAACGCTTCAAAGTGGCGTTTCGCGAAGTCGAAGTGACAAGGGTCAAAGCGACACGGCCGGGATCTTCGGAGCTGTACGTAGTGGCGCGCGGGTATCGAGGGCGCTGAGCGATCGCGAAAATACTCTCAAACTGACCCCCTTGTCACAGTCGCGCCGTGGCGAGACACTTTCATTCATGAAGGCCATAGGCGTGCGGCGACCGTTGATGCTCGTCCTTGTGGTCGCGGCGGCGGCTTGCTCATGTACCCGCAACTCGCCGCCGGTTGTCTCTTCCTCGGAGGCGGCCGGCGACTCGGTCCGGATGCAGGTCGGCGGTATCGGATACGATCGGGGTTCAGGGTCACACTTCGTGTTGCTTACCGACTCGGGGCAGACGCGCCAACTGCCGATCATGATCGGTGATAACGAAGCCGAAGCGATCATGCTGGAAATGCACGGCCTGGAGGCACCGCGTCCCCTGACACACGACCTCATGCGCTCGATCATCGAGAAGACCGGCAATCACGTCGATCGAATCGAGATTTCGGAATTGAAAGAAGAAGTCTACTACGCGCGTATCGTGCTCGATTCGGGTCGCTACTCGATCGACAGCCGTCCCAGCGACGCGCTGGCGTTGGCGCTCAAGACCAACGCTCCCATCTACGCCAATCCCAAACTGCTGCTGGACAGCACCGGCGGCGGAACCGGGCCGGTCAGTCTTCCAGCAGGGACGCGCGCCTTGGGAATCACGGTGCAGGACCTGACCCCCGCGCTCAGCGACGTCTTCAAAGTGCCGACAGGAAGCGGAGTGCTGGTTGCCGACGCGGACAACTCGGCGCAAAAGGCGGGAATCGTCCGAGGTGACGTCGTAACCAGGGTCGGCGTTGTGCAGGTGCGGCGCGTAACGGATTTCGTCGGCGCGGTTTCAAAGGCGCAGGGAGAAAAATCGATTTCGATTACGATCGAACGTTCCGGCCACGAGCAGCAAATTGTGCTTCCCAGCCGGCTCACGCACAACTAGTGTGGTGTCCCGTAAATTCTTTATAGCGATCGCAGGTGGTATGAGATTCTTCGCTCCGCAGACTCCGCTCAGAATGACAAACAAAAGCGAGCACTTTCTGTCATTCTGAGCGAAGCGAAGAATCTCATTCCACGAGGTTCGTTCTTCAACTTACTTGCGGAACACAACACTAGCGGGCGATCAGAACGCTGCGAATAAAGCGCGCGTCGATCCTCTCGGTCGCCGGTTCCAGTTCGGAAAATTCGTCTTCAAGAATATTCAGGCATGAATTGACGTAGCGCGCGCCGCGTTTGCGGATATCGTCGTCCAGCCGTTCTTCCATCACCGCATCCACGACGGTGCGGAAGCCGTCGCTCAGATGATACGGCCGATGTCCCTTGTTCATGATCGCGCGATGAAGATCGCCCAGGCGGCTCGCTTCGATCGGCTCGACTGCGAAGCGCCCTTCCAAGGCTTCGCGTGCGAACGCCGTCAGCAGTATCTGGCTGAGCTTCAGGTCGCGCGCCGCAACGGCGGCGCGAAAAGAAGCGGAGGCGATATCGATTCCCAGCAGTCTGCGCATCAGCGCGACAACCGATTCGATTTCGTCGAGCAGCGCGTAGCCGAGGCGTACGTCGCGCATTGCCCGGAAGTCGCGCATCGTCACGGCGCCCGTTCGATCAAGTCCGGCGAAGAATCGCGGCTGCGACATCAGGAAACCTTCGAGCGCTTCGCGGAACGGGGAGTCGAGATATGGAATCTCCCGCGTGCGTCGGGAATCGAAGCCGAGCACTCCGAGCACAGCCTGTGCACGCTTTCGGAGATCGATAGTGAGGCTCACACCGAGGCGAAACAGCAGCTTCAGATGTGTGTCGCGGATAACCTCGACGGCGCGCTTCAAGTCGCCGCCCGCCAGATGCTCAAGACTCAGGTTGAGGTAGTTGTGGGTCATCTCGACCGCAACGCGGACCGCGTCGGGATCGCCGAAATCGATCTGACGCGCGACCAGCACCTGGTTTGTCACGAGCGCCATCTCGCTTCTCAGTTCGCGCTGGCCGTCCGCGGCGAAACCGGCAGTAAGCGCTGCGCTCAAGAATGAGTTCTCGCCGTCAGTCGCGAGAGCAACGTCGGGTGGCAGAAACTCATCGAGCGACAGCAGGCCTTCACGGCTCGGGCTTGCGTAGGTGGAGGCTATTTCGCTGAATTTCTGCGGGTCGAGATACGCGAACACATCCTGCGCGCGGTAATAGTCCGGGAATCCTCGATCTTCGAGCCGCGCGCGCCGGAACTGATACGCCTCTTCTTCGAGCTCCGCCTCGATTCCCCAGTAGCACTCCTCCATCAGCGCCGTGTAGTAGGTGTAATCGCGTTCGAAAGCCTCTTCGAGGAATTCCGTGATCGGCTGCGTTATCGAATCGTAGCGGATGAATTCGATCAGGTAGTGCTCGTCAAACTGGACGAATCGATTCGAGGGCGCGTCGTCGGCCGCCGACGGATCGTTCACTCGATGTACCCGGATGTAGCTGCGCAGGAGAATCGAGACCAGCTCGACATCGAGCTCCATCAGCCCGTCGGCCAGCCGCTTGCGTCCGCTTTCCGCCAACGCCTCAACCCATTCACGCATCCTCTGGAGGCTCGGACGATCCTTGTCCCAGCAGTCGAGATCGAAAAGCGATTTCACCTGCTCGGGAAGCGCGAGGCTCAGCAGGTCGCCCGCATCGGCGACGCCTATCTCCTTAAGCGTGTAGAAAAGCGTCTCGGGCGAAAACGATTGAACCAGCCGCTCAGCCTCAGGCGCGGAAAGTATCAGGTCTCGCTTCTGACGGGCCGGAAGACCGTAGAGGAATTCGAGCTTCTCTTTGAAAGGAAGATTGAGAAAATCGCTCTGCCTGTCGCTGTGCGGCATCGTCGGTGCGGCGCGAAACGGGCCGCGCCGTCTTTGAAAGATACCTGCCCTTCGCGAGCACGATCAATCGGCGATCCTGTTGCGGAAACCTGCTATACTGATTCGCAGTGCCAACCTGCTTTTCCGAATCCTGCGCGGCTGCTTCGCACAAATGACCCGTTCCCTATCGCGCCCCGTCGCGCTCACGATAGCCGGAACCGATCCCGGTGGAGGCGCGGGAATCCAGGCCGACATCAAGACATTCGCTGCTCTTGGCGTATGGGGTTATTCCGTCGCGACCGAGGTGATCGCCCAGAATAACAGTGCCGTGTTTCGCGTCGAGCCGATTGCACACTTGATGGTTCGGGCGCAGATCGAAGCGATCGCCGCTGAACGCGTGCCCGACGCCGCCAAGACCGGGGCGCTCAGCAACGCGAAGATCGTCCGCGTCGTTGCGGATGCTGTCGAGGCGGGGGCCGTGCCGGCTCCGGTCGTCGATCCGGTGATGATCTCGTCGTCGGGCGCACGGCTCATTGATATCGCTGGCGAACGTGCGATTCGCTCGCGACTCCTTCCTCTCGCGCGGGTGTTGACCCCGAACATCCCCGAAGCGGAAACGCTTGCAGGAATCGAGATAAAAGACTTCGCCGCGATGCGGGAGGCTGCGTCGCGGTTTATCAAGATGGGCGCGCACGCGGTCGTCATCAAAGGCGGCCATCTCGACGCGAGCGAGCCCGCGATCGATCTCTTTCACGACGGGATGAAGTTCGTGACGCTGCGATCGGAGCGCGCGCGCGTTCGCAACGTACACGGCACAGGATGCGCATTCTCAGCCGCGATTGCGGCATATCTTGCGCGAGGCGCGTCGCTTGAGGATGCGGTTCGAGGCGCGAAGCGGTTTGTCAGCGCGGCGATTCGGGCGAGCTTTCGGATCGGTCGTTCGGGCCGGGTGCTCGATCACTTCGCGAAATAAAATCGCGCCCACCGAAACCTCCTGCCCGACGATGCGGACGAATAATCAGCAGATGACGAAAGGCGAGTGCGCCTGCAAAAGCCAGTGCCGCCGCACATAAGTCCTCGAACGATGCCGCGCCGCTCTCGAAAAGGACGCAGAGCGCAGGAAGAATCGTTCCCACTCCGATAGCCGCCGCAGTCCACAGGATCGTTGCAGCTTCGCCTACTCGCTCCTCCAATTCGGAAAGCGCGCCAATCAGATCGATCCCCATCGTCACAGCGCTGATTAAAGCCACGGCGGCGAAGGAATACCGCAAGGCCGATATCGCCTGAGGCGAGGGTTGTCCCGCGACACTCGCCGCCAGCGCGACCGCAAGGCCGAGCGTGCCCGCTGAGGTCGAAAGCGTAGCGCCGAGCCATCGCATCTCGCGCCACTCCGGCTGCGCCGTCGTGCTCATCAACACTCCCTTGTACGAGGTCACCGCAAGCGCGGGAATAATCCCAAGCGCTGCGACAATTCGCATCGGCTGCATGAAATTCCCAACTCCGAAAATCGATGCGAGCGAACCGAGAAAATCCGCGAAGCTAAACATCGAGAAGACAACCATCGACCATACGCCGACAGACATCGGTGATTTCGGATTGAACGTCCGAAGCATGTGATGGAATCGGAGTGGGTCGCCGAGATCGAGAATGAGACAGACGACGTCGGTGATCAGGGCCGCAAACGCGACAATAAAGCATGCGCGAGCGACCGCGCCAAAATCAGTCGGTGAAAACAGGATAAGGATCGTCGCGACGGCGAAGCTTCCCGACGCCAGCGACGAGAAAACCGTGTCTGCGGTCACCCATCCGTGCCACGGAGGCGCCTTGGTCACGTCGTCGCTATATTGAGCGGCGCGCTTTTCGCTGAATTCAGGTTCCATGAAGAAGCAGGACCAGGGCGAATACTGCGATCCATACGACGGTTCCGGTCACTGCGCGCGCATAGTCGCCTGCAAGATTGTTCTGCGGAGCTTCGGGGTTATCCGGCAATCCGTACTGCGACGGCGAATCCAGAAGGAGAAAAAATGAGTGCAGCGCCGAGTACGATTCGGACGGCTCGTTCCCATACAAGCGTGCGCTGTCGAATCCGCGTTCTTTAAGGTCCGCCAGGCGTCGATTCGCGTAGCTGCGGAGTTCTTCGATCTCGCCGAAACGAATCGATCCTGTAGGGCAAGCCTTCGCACACGCGGGCGTCATCGAATCGCGCTGGCGATCGAAGCATAGCGTGCACTTATGCGCGTGGCCGTCGCTCGGACTGCGCGTGATCACGCCGAACGGACACGCAGCGACGCAGTATCCGCATCCGTTGCAGATATCGTTCTGGATGTAAACGTTGGAGAACTCGTTGATGACGATTGCGCCCGTCGGACACGCCATCTGGCACGGCGCAGCCGCGCAGTGCTTGCATACGTCGCTGAGCATCAGCCATCGACCGTCGGGCCGTTCGCTCAAGAGCGCCTCGAGGACGCCTGGCTCTGCAATGCCGTCAAATGCCGCTGCACGAGCGCCATTGTCCGACGCCGGAAATTGTTCGACGAATTTGACGTGACGCCATGTCGTCGCGGATAGCGTGGCTGTGTTGTCGTAACTTGCTCCCGTAAAGACGAATCCATCGGAGGGCAGCTGATTCCATTGCTTGCACGCAACCTCGCACGCTTTGCATCCGATACACAGCGTCGTATCGGTGAAGAATCCGGTCGCCGGCCGCGGCGAGGGAGACGACGATCGCCGAAACGGATCCATCAGACGGTCGAGCAACTCGCTCATTTGGCCTTCCGATTTCGCAGTGGATGTGTGCTTTCCTGGCGGCCCTCGGGCTGCGCCCATCGAGGTGTGTCCGGAATCGGTGCAGAGCCGAACGGACGCGTTGCGATCTTCAGCGGCTTTCCGAGATTCGTACCGCGCGCTCTGCCCGCGCGAATATCGCACGCGAACGCCTTGGCCTCATGCATGCTAACATTGAGGTCGGTCAGCAACGCCGTGAGATCGTTTGCGATCGCGCCCACTGTTTCGCCTGCATAGCCCCAATGGATCGGTATTCCGACGTGGTGAATCCGGCGTCCGCCCTCGACGATAATCGGCTTCATCCTGCGCGTGATCATCGCGCGCGCTTCGATTTGTCCCCGCCGCGTGGAGATAGTCACCCAGCCGCCGTGCGTGATACCACGCTGGTCGGCCAGTTCCGGCCCGATTTCAATAAACATTTCGGGTTGAAGCTCGTTCAGCCAGCTATTGAAGCGGCTCATCGGCCCGCTCAGGTAATGCTCGGTGAGCCGATACGTGGTCGCGACGAATGGAAACTTCGGATCGCTCGCATCGGCGAGTTTGTTCAAAGCAGATTCGTGATCGGCGAGGGTAGGATTCGATTGCGTTGAGTAAAGCCGATTGGTGAGCGGAGATTCGCGCGGCTCGTAATGAACCGGCAGCGGCCCGTCTTTCACTCCCGAAGGAGCGAACAGCCATCCGCGGCCGTCGGGATGCATCACGAAGGGAGCATTGCCCGGGATCGCGGCCATCGCGCGATCGCCCGGTTTCGGCACGTACGATGGCGGCTTTTTCGGGTCGAAATCCGGCACATCGAAGCCCGTCCACTTCGCCTCGGAATCATCCCACCATATGAGCTTCTTGCGCTCCGACCACGGACGCCCATTGGGATCGGCGGACGCGCGGTTGTACATGATGCGGCGGTTTGCGGGCCACGAAAATCCCCAGTTCGGATAGAGCCATCCGTTCAACTCGGGATTGCGCGACTTGGCACGATTTACATCGCCGGCGAAAACGCCCGAGTAGATCCATCCGCCGCAGGCCGTCGATCCGTCGTCACGCAACTCGCCGAACTCCGCGAGGGTCGCGCCAGACCTGACATCATAGCCGTTGATCTCGCGGAGCACTTTTTCGGCGTCGGGCTCGTCGAGGATTCGGCTGGGAGTTCCGTCCGGCAGCACATGAGGTTCACTCGCGTAATCCCAGGTGAGAACGCGAATCGAATCATCGCGCGCGAGACCGGAGTCCTTGTACAGTTCCTTCATCCGCAGTCCGAGATGAAACATGAACCACAGGTCGGAGCGGCAATCGCCCGGAGGATCGAGGGCCTTTTCGTGCCACTGAAGCAAACGCTCGGTGTTGGTGAAGGTACCGTTTTTCTCGGCGATTGCCGCGGCCGGAAGAAAAAAGACTTCGGTTTTGATTTCTTTCGGGTCTTTGATGCGCGGATCGGCGTACCAGAAATTTGCGCTCTCGATCTCGAACCAGTCGCGCACTACCAGCCAATCGAGATTTCTGAGCGCGACTCGATTCAACTCGGCGTTGGGCGCTCCCGCAGCGGGATTCTGCCCGATGAGAAAGAGCCCGCGCACATTACCGCGCGCCATGTCATCGAAGGCTGCGAGCTGCGAATGGTCGCCGTCGGTCTTGGGCAGCCACTGATATCCGAATTCGTTCTCCGCGCGCGCCGCATCGCCATACCAGGCCTTGAGCAGGCTGGTAAAGAATCGAGGCAGATTGCCCCAATATCCTGCGAAGGCTTCTTCCTTCCAGAATCCCGCGGCCGAACATCGCAGCGCGGTGGCCAATCCGCGTCCGTTTTCTACGTAGTCGCGAAGCGTTGCGTGTCCGGAAACCGCCGACGGATGCGGGAGGTAACCCGGCAGGAGGTCGTAAAGCGTCGGGATATCGGTCGAGCCCTGGATGCTGCAATGGCCGCGCATCGCCATTACGCCGCCGCCCGGTCGCCCGACGTTCCCAAGCAGAAGCTGGATAATCGCGGCGGCGCGGATCATCTGTACCCCGGTCGAATGCTGCGTCCATCCAAGCGCATATACGATTGCGCTGGTGCGCTCGCGCCCGGAATTGCGGCACATCAATTCCGCTACCTTAACGACATCTTCGGGACGGCATCCGCATACCTCTGCGACCTTCTGAGGCGTGTAGCGTGCGAAGTGGCGCTTCAGAACCTGAAAGACGCACCGAGGATTCGAGAGCGTCGGGTCGGTTTCGATCGCCCACGGTCCCGGCGGCATATCGTCGCGCGTCGCATAGCCCCACGAGCCGGGCTCGTTGGTGTAGGTGGCGGCTTTCGCATCGAAACCGACGAACGTTCCGTCCGCCGCTTCAGCATCGACGAATTCCTTCTTCAGGATGCTCGCCGCATTCGTGTAATGGAGAACGTACTCGTGAAACCAGCGATCGTGCTCAAGGATGTAGTTGATGATTCCGCCGAGGAACGCTATATCGCTGCCCGCGCGTATCGCGACGAACGTATCGGCCATCGCGGACGTGCGCGTGAAACGCGGATCGACGTGAATCAGCCGCGCCCCGTTCTCGCGCGCTTTGAGCGCCCACCGGAAACCAACGGGATGCGCCTCCGCCATGTTCGATCCCATGATCAGGATGCAATCGCTATTGGCGAGATCGCGCTGAAACGTTGTTGCCGCGCCGCGTCCGAAGGAGGCGCCCAGACCGGGCACCGATGCGCTGTGTCATATCCGGGCCTGGTTTTCGATCGATACGATGCCGAGCCCGCCCCCGAGCAGCTTTTTGATCAGATAGTTCTCTTCATCGTCGAGCGTCGCGCCGCCGAGATGCGCGACGGTCTTCAGATGGTTGACGGTCAGGCCGTCCTTGCGCTCGACGAAATCGCGATCGCGCGTCTCTTTAAGCAGGAGCGCGATACGGTCCATCGCCCAATCCAGCGGCTTGGTTTCCCACCGATCGGAGTAAGGCGCGCGATACATCACGCGGGTCACGCGATGGGGATTCGATACGAGCTGAAAGGTGTTTGCACCCTTGGGGCACAGCGTTCCCTCATTGATCGGACTGTCGGGGTCGCCTTCTATATCGATGATGGTACCGGCCTTCGTATAGACGTTCTGACTGCATCCAACCGCGCAGTAAGGACATACGCTGTGGCTTTTCGTCGCGCCGCGCAGGCGCGAATGTTTCTTGACGGTGTCGGGACTGTATGGCTGGCGATCGTCCATGGAAGCCTCCGGCTTTGGAAGATGAAGCGTCAGTATCGTGAAATTCTATCGTGACCTGTTGGAGAACCGAATATGCCGGGTCGCTGCGATATCAAGGGCCTTGTTTGCCCGAGATGTCAGACGGTAACCTATCCTGGTTCGGAACGCCGAGAATGTATCTCCGCAAACGCGCACTCGAAAGACTCGCTGCCGAGAAGGTTCTTTATCAACGCCGACCCGGCGGCGATATCTCGCTTTGCGTGATCTATCCCAATGTCTACAGCCTCGGGATGGCGAATCTCGGGTTTCAGGCTGTCTTTCAGTGCTTTGAGAGTGATTCGAATGTTGCGGCGGATCGCGCGTTCCTGCCCGATCCCGACGAGCGCGAATCGATGCGGCGTCGTGGCGAGCCGTTGGTCTCGTTCGAACAGGGCCGTGCGCTCTCGGAGTTCGATATCCTCGCGTTCTCGATCTCGTTCGAGACCGACTACTTGAATTTGGTCTCGATTCTCCGGATGGCCGGAATCCCGCTGAGGCGCGCCGATCGCGAAGGACACAATTGGCCGCTGATTATCGCCGGCGGCTCTGCAATTTTCCTCAATCCCGAACCTGTCGCCGACTTTGTCGATCTTTTTCTGATCGGCGAAGGCGAGGAAATGATTCCCGAGTTTCTCGTTCGCTACCGCGATAGCCTCAACGCGGAGCACGGCGAGCGTTTATCGGAGTTGGCGAAGGTGCGGGGAGCTTATCGTCCCGATTACTTCCATCCGGTTTACGACGAAACCGGCCTCGATTCAGTTGGATACACGGGCCCTGGCGCGCCAACCGTGGAGCGCAGGATGGTCAAGGACCTCAACTGCTTCAGCACGTCTTCGTTGATCCTGACGCCGGAGTCCGTTTTCGGCGACATGTATCTCGTCGAAGCCAGCCGAGGATGCCAGTGGGGATGCCGGTTCTGCGCTGCGGGTTTCATGTATCGGCCGATTCGCTATCGCTCGCCGGAAAACATCACGCAAGAAGCGATGCGTGGGCTTGGCGAGCGCAACGTTATTGGTCTGGTCGGCGCGGAGATGGCGAGCGTTCCGGGAGTCGCAGATATCGCGCAAGTGGTTGCCGATCGTGGAGCGCGGCTATCGCCGTCGTCCCTCAAGGCTGATTGTATCTCGCCGCAACTCGCCTCCGCGCTCGCACGCAACGGAAACCATAGCGTGACGATCGCGCCCGAGGCCGGCAGCGAGCGGATGCGCAAGGTCATCAACAAGAATCTCACGGAGCAGCAGATCCTCGATGCCGCCGCGATGATGATCGGCGAAGGTGTCGAGAACCTGAAGCTCTATTTCATGATCGGGCTTCCCGAGGAGCGCGACGAAGACGTTCTCGCGATCGCGAATCTGACGGAACTGATTCTCAGCCGCGCGCGCGAGGCGCGACAACGTATCGGACGGGTGACGGTGTCGCTTAATCCGTTCGTTCCCAAGCCGTGGACGCCGTTTCAGTGGGATCCGATGGCAGACGTGCGCTCGCTCAAGGCGAAAATCGCGATGCTGCGATCGCATCTGGCGCGCCTCGGCCCGGTCGAACTCGATGCGGAATCTCCGCGCGAAGCGTATTTTCAGGCGATGGTGTCGCGCGGCGATCGACGCGTCGGCGCGATACTGGAGCGTCTTGACGCCCGCGGATGCGATGCTCCCGGACCGATCTGGCGTGAGCTTGCGAAAATCGGCGCGAATGCGTGCGACGGTTCGACGATGTTGCCGGACCCCGAGGGCTACGTCACGCGACGGTTCGGGCACGACGAGGTCTTGCCCTGGGATTTCGTCGATCATCATATTGACAAGTGGTTTTTGCTTTCCGAGCGCAAGAAGGCTCACTACGAACATCAGACCAGGCCCTGTGACGTCGCACGATGCACAGTTTGCGGCGCATGTTGAGCGGATGAGGAGGGGGAGGGAGGAACAATGACGAAGGGACGCAGGATGAGAAGAGTTGCCGCGCTGGCGACCGCGCTGGCGTTTGGAGTTTGTATTCAAGGCCTCGCGATCGCGTTGGACGAGTCGCCCGTCCCTGCGTCGTCGCCCGGCGCCGCCGCGCCGCCACCGCCGCCTCCGGAAAGCATGAGCGTCGTCCCGGCTGAAGGTGAATCGCCGGTTGCCAGTCCTGCGTCGACGCCGAAGCCCAAAGCGCAAGCATCGAAACTCAAGAGCGCGGCGCCTGCGAGTGCATCGGCGAGCACTTCGCTGGAAGTCGAAGCAACTGAGGCAAAACTCAAGATCAAAGACACTGCCGACGCCTGGATTTACGCGAAGCCGTCCAAGAGCAGCAAAAAAATCAAGCGCGCCGAACCCGGAAAGTTCGTCAATGTCACAGGTTCCACGCGCTACTATCTCCAGGTGCAACTCAAGGACGGCCAGACCGGCTACTTGACGCCCTCGGCGGTCGATCTGACCAAGCCGACCGACAAGGTTTTCATGCTCAGCAAGGATGCCGGCGTGCTGGATGCGCCGAATAAGTGGGCGAAGAAAGTCGCGGAAGTCCATCAGGGACACAACGTCCAGGTCACCGGAATTGCGCTCAACTACCTCCAGATCAAAATGAAGAGCGGTCTGGTCGGTTACATCCCGATGACGGCGGTCCAGTAGGTCTATCTGAAAATCTCCAGCAGCATGCCCGGCTTGAGATGAGTGCGGCCCTGAAGCTGCTCGATACGGCGATCCGCTATCGTGATCTCCTGAAATCGCAATACTGGGAGCCTGAGCGTCTCCAGCGTTACGTCAGTCAACGTCTGGACTCGATGCTCGCGAGTGCCGCCAGGATTCCATTTTACAATTCCCGTTTGGGAGGGATGCCGCACTCCGGAGACTTCGCGCATCTGCCGATTCTGAGGCGCCCTGATATTCCGGAACTGAGCGCTTCGGTTCGGGGCCTCTATCCTCCCGATACGACCTTTATTTCCGACGCTTCTTCGGGATCGACGGGCTGGCCGTGCGCGTACCTTTTCGACCGCAGGCATCAGCGGGGGCGCTTCGGCGCGCGCGCACGCTATCTGCGGGCGCACGGATGGAGCCCGCTTAAGCGCACAGCATGGATCGTTGCGACTACCCGTGACAAATCGCCCGACGAGGTTTTCGTCAGGACGCGGCTCCTGCCTTTCGCCAATTTCAAGTCCACGACCACATCGGTCGAGGAGCAGACCCAATGGGCGGTCAGAATCGATCCGCTCTACCTGCACGCATATCCCTCGATTCTGGAGGGCATACTTGAACTGCTCGAACGAAAGGGATGGGCTCTGCCTTCGCTGCGCAAGGTTTTTACCAGTTCGGAGTCGCTGGACGACGATCTTCGAACGCGCGTCAAACGACAGCTCGGGGTCGATATCGCCGACTGTTACGGCGCGACCGAGGCATGCCTCGCCTGGGAGTGCGAGCGCGGACGCAATCACATAAACGCCGAGCACGTGCTGATCGAAGTGGTCGACGCTGCCAACCGGCCGGTCGCTCCGGGAGCGATGGGTCGGGTCCTCATAACGACGCTCGAGAACCATCTGATGCCGTTGGTTCGCTACGAGATCGGAGACTACGCTTTGGCGGCGGCGGGCAAGTGCGAATGCGGCAGAAGATTGCCTCTAATCGGCAAGGTCGCCGGCCGCGGCATGAACCTGCTTCGAACTCCCGGCGGCACGCTTCTGTCGCCCTTTGCGCTTACGATCAAGCTGAAAACAGTCGCGGGCTATAAGCAGTTTCAAATTGTGCAGAAGTCGATCGAGCGTTACGTCTTGCGTTATGTGGCTGATCGCGAATTGCCGTCATCGGATCAAGAGCGTATCCAGCAGATGTTTTGCGAAGCGGTCGGAGGTCACGTGCAGGTCGGCTTCGAGCGCGTATCTGAAATTGCGCGCGCTCCGAGTGGGAAGTCGATGGTTGCGATTTCGGAACTCGCGGCAAACGAAACTCAACAATCGGATTATGGCTGAAAAGAGGCGCAAATCCTGATTCCCCGATGCCCGCGTCATGCACATAGAGAGCTTTGACGCCGGCAACATATCCCGCCTGCCGCGCGCTATCGGCGATTCGTGCGAACCCGGGCGAGCCTACATCAGTTCGCTCGTTCGAAACGGCCCCACACCCTATGTCGAGAACGCTGACGTCCGGATGGACGCCTTGCTGATCGACGGCAAGGTTTTGCCGCTTGTCATCAACAAAGGAAGACTCGGAAACTCGAACGTATGCTCTCCATGCGCTCACTACGTAGAGTATGCGCTGCACGAATTCAGCAAGCGCGCCCGCATCTTGAATCGACTGGCGAGCGCCCTCGCGTTTCCTCTGGGCACGGTCTTGAACAGCGGATTGGTCGAGCGAGTGGTTTACGTCAATAACTGGCTGCTCTCCACGAATCCGAACCACGGACTTTCGCCCGGTCAGGTCGACGCAGTTAGCCGCCATCTCAGAGATCGCCACCCCGATTCTGCTATCGTATTTCGATCAATCAATCCTGTTTCCGATCCCTCTGGGATGAAGGCCCTAACCACGAACGGCTATCGTCTCGTTCCGAGCCGCACCGTGTACATGCTCGATACTCGCGTCGGGCGCAATCTTGCGCATGCAAATACCCGCGAGGACCTTCGCAAGCTAAAGAACACGGCATTTTCGATCGTCGACACGCCCGAGGCGCTTGCTTCGCACGTTGGGCGGATGACGGAACTCTATCGCGCTCTTTACCTGGGTAAGCATTCCCTGCTCAATCCGCAGTTTACCGACGAGTTTTTCCGGATGACGCTCGAAAACGGATTCTTGAGTTATCGCGCGCTGATCGAGGATGGCCGAGTCGCAGGATTCATGAACTTCTTCGTCGATGAGGGAATGCTCACCGGAGTCGGTATCGGGTACGACCTGAATCGACCTCGCAAACTCGCGCTCTATCGGCTGGCGTTTGCGGTCCTGATTGCCGAGGCTGCGAAGCTGCGTCTGATTGCGAATCTGAGCGCCGGAAAAGGCGAGTTCAAGATGCTTCGCGGCGCTGTTCCGGTTCAGGAATACGACGCTCTATATGACGGCCATCTGCCCCCCTATCGCCGATTTGCATGGCGATTTCTGGAAGTGCTGGCGCGCATCGGCGCGATCGCTTCCAGGCGACTGCATCCCCGCCCAAGCCGTTAACCATTAGAAATCGTGCTGAAAATTCACTGCGGCTCTTTTCAGTCGCGGGGCATAACGGCTACCTTTGCTTCGCGCACTCCGGCGCATGGAGAAATCGACGATGACCACGCGGGAACGTCAGGGCTGGATGATATCGGCGAGCCTGTTTGTGACGCTGTTCCTCGTGTTCGGCTCGGGATACAACACCGCAGGCGTCTTTTTCACTCCGCTGCTCAAGCATTTCGGATGGAGTCGTGCGCAGCTTTCGACGCTCACCAGCGCTCTCGCGGTTTCGGGCGGCCTTAGCGCCCCGCTAGTCGGATGGCTGCTCGATCGAGTCGAGGCGCGCATCGTCATGATCGCCGGAGCCGCCCTCGCCGGTCTGGCTTTCCTGCTTGCCAGCCGCGCGAATTCGTTTCCTCCGATGCTGATCGCGTATCTCATCCTGGGAATCGGAATCGGCGGTTCGACACTTCTTCCGGCTGCTTTGGTGATCGCCAATTGGTTCGGAGCGCGCCGCGGCCTTGCGATGGGTTTGACGTTCGCCGGCACGTCGTTGGGCGGCGCAGCGATGACGATGGTTGCGAGCCGCGCGATCTCATTCGGCGGTTGGCGTACTGGTTACGTTACGCTAGCCATTCCGATGCTGGTGATCGTGATTCCGATCATCATGGTTGTCATCAAAACGAGACCTGCGAGCGCTGACGGACAAAAAATCTCGGTATCGGAAGCCGCCGACGCGCTGCCCGGGCTGGAATTGTCAGAAGCCCTGCGTACGCGCTCATTCTGGATGATCGCGCTGGCCCAATTCACCTTCGCCTGCGCCGCCTCCGGTATGGGCTTGCACCTCATCACGTATCTGCGCGGGCTCGGCTACGCTGAGGCGTTCGCGGCTGGAATGATGAGCCTGGCGTACCTGTTCACGTCGATGGGCAAATTCGGGATGGGATTCTTCGCCGACAGGGTGAGCGCGCGGCGGGCGCTGGCGATCAACTTCGTAATCGCTGCATTCGCAATGATTCTCATCTTCGGCGCGGGTCGCGCCTGGCTCCTCTTTCCGTTCGTGTTCATTTTTGGTCTGACTCTTGGTGCGCCGCTGGTTCTGATACCGCTTGTCACGGCGGAATCTCTCGGGCTCAAACGTTTCGGATTGATCGGCGGAATCGCGGGAACGTTCAACACGCTCGGCGCGGCGATCGGTCCGGTGGGGGCTGGAAAGATCTTCGACGCGACCGGCAGCTACGCGACTGCGTTTCAGATTTTTCTTGTCTTGCTGCTGATCGGTTGCGCGTCGGCTATCCTGTGTAGGACCCTCGAAGCCGAGCAGTCCGCGCTCGAGCGCGAACCCGCAATCGCCACCGCGTAGAGAGTCTCTGAAAGGATTGGTCCGTCATTCCGAACGAAGTCTGCGTAGCGAGGAATCTCGGACCACAATGCCCCCCCTTTTTGCCACGGGGGAAGCTTACTGATCCTTCCCTCCAGCATTCTTTGCGGTGGCGGAAGGTCCTCGCATTTTTCCCTCCCCCATTTTTCGCCATGGGGGAGGGTGAGGGAGGGGGTGCCGCCTTCAACCACCCTTGCCACGTCGCTTCGATGCGCCCGACGCAGGCGGCCTCTTCCGCGCTCCCTGCTCAGGCGCAAGCTCCTTCAACGCTCGCAAAGTCGCGTCGGCTCGCGCGCGAACCTCTTTGGTATCGCCGCCGCGCTCGACGATTCGCGCATCGACTTCAGCCAGCGTTTTTTCATAGTCGTTGCGGAATTTCGCGTTAATCTGCTTCCATTCGATTCCCGTCAAAGCCTGTACGATCTCATCGCTCGGACGAGGAAGCATCCCGCGCGCGATCATCACCGCGATTCCGGGGTATCCAAGATAGCCTTGCCAGTACGACGCGTTGTCGTTGGACGATACGGTGGGCCCGTCATCCGAAACCTCGACTTCGTAAACTTTGCTGACATCCGACGACGCGACGAGCGCATGCGTAGCGTCCACCAGCGTCACTCGTCCGTCACCGAGCGCGCCGAACGCCTCGTATACTTTGACGATCGGCGGCATCTTCCACTTCGTGGCCATCAATCCTTCTATCCGCGATCTACCTCGCATGCGCAAGCGCGCTTGACGCCGCGCCATCCGCGTCGTTAGCGTCGGGCCTGGAGTGCTGAAACACATGGCGAATCAACCGATAGGCAAGCTCGATCACATCGGAATGGCGGTGAAAAGCCTCGCCGAAGCGCGACGCTTCTGGGAAGAGGTGATGGGCGCGAAGTTCCTGTTCGAATGGGAGAATCCGAAGGCCGGATACAAGCTCGTCAATCTCGATCTCAACGGCTTGACCGTCGAGTTGCTCGAACCGCTCGGCGACGATTCATTCCTGCGCAAATTCATCGAGCGCAAGGGCGAGGGGATGCATCACATGACGTTCGCGCTCGGCGACGTGAAGGCGAAAGCCAATGAGCTGAAGGGGCAGGGCGTACGCGTCGTCGACGAGGTGGAGTATTCGCCGACCTCCTACGAATGCTTCATCTCTCCCCGCTCCAGCCACGGCGTTCTGATCCAGCTCGGCTCGGGATACCCGACGCTTTCGAACATCCCCGAATGGCTGGGGAAAAAGTAGGGCGACCGTTTGGAATAAGGAATCGCTTTCCGCGTCCGCAAGTTACGCCGAATAACCACCGTCCACCGGGATTGCGAGGCCCGTCAGAAATTCCGCTTCGTCGCTGGCGAGGAAGAGCGCGACCGAAGCGGTATCCGCCACCTTTCCTAGTCTGCCGAGAGGCACCTGCGCGGCGGCTGCTTTCTTCATCGCCTCGAAATCGACGCCGCCTGCTCCCGGCATGAATCCCGGAAGCATCGGCGTGTCGGTGGCGACCGGGCAGATCGCGTTGACGCGAATCTTCTTCGGCGCAAGCTCGATCGCGAGCGATTTCGTCAGCGCGACGACAGCGCCCTTCGATGCGCAGTAGACACTGATATTGGGCCGGCCCTTCAAGGCCGCCATCGAGGCCGTGTTGATGATCGCGCCGCCGCCCGATTTTTCGATCGCGCCCGCCCCGTACACGCATCCGAAGACGACGCCCTTCAGGTTGACGTCTATGATGCGCTCGTACTGGCGTTCCGTCACGTCGCCGACCGGAGTCGCGCTCATCGGGACGCCTGCGTTGTTGAACAGCACGTCGAGGCGGCCGAACACGGATAGGGTCTCGTCGATCATCGCCTTGATCTGCGCGGGACGGCTGACGTCGGTGCGGATAAAGATTGCGCGACCGCCGCGCGACGCAATTTCCGATGCGGCATCGCTGCCTCCGCTCTCGTCGAGGTCGGCAAGCGCCACGCTCGCGCCCTCGCGCGCGAACAGGATCGCAGCTTCGCGTCCGAACCCGGAGCTCGCGCCCGTGATCAATGCGATTTTGTTCTTCAGCCGGTCCATCGCGATAGGTCCGCGCAACTAGCGACGACGCCGTACCAACCGACGCTTCCTTAAATCTTGCTGTAGCCGCTGCCCGCTATATCGAAACCGATTCCGTGTCCCTTCTCGATAATCCCGTACTGCTTCAGCAGGACTTGGCTGTACGTCACAAGCCCCGTGACCTTATCGAGAGGCTCGGTCGCGAGAATCAGGGCAGATTGCGCCATCCACGCGGCCGGCTCGCCGTTCGGATCGTCGGGACCGCTCACGAGGTGATGGTGCACGGTTCCCGGCGTCGCCACGACCATCGACGGCGATACGCACGTCACCGAGATGCCGAAATCGTAAACCTCTTCCGCCAGTCCCTGCGTGAATCGTTCGAGGGCGGCTTTCTCTGCGCCGTAACATACGCCCCCTCGGAAGATCGTGGCGGTCTTGTAAGGTCCGCGGCCCGGGCCGATAGCGGCGCCCGAAGATATGTTGACGATCGAGCCCGACTTGCGCGGGATCATGTCCTGAAGAACCAGGCGGCTGAGCATGAACGGTCCGTGGACGTTCACGGCGAAGGATCGAATCCATCGCTTGGGCGCGTAATCCTTCACC
>Ga0335069_10002458_pt1 | contig 28553 bp, 19 predicted proteins | sample Lox_Sample_11_FD_206714 | JGI IMG/M metagenome (GOLD analysis project Ga0335069, IMG submission 206714) | Soil microbial communities from Loxahatchee National Wildlife Refuge, Florida, United States - Lox_Sample_1.1 | ecosystem: Environmental > Terrestrial > Soil > Wetlands | place: USA...
CGGGCGGCTTGCTATTTGGCGCCCCCCCCCCCTCCCGCCCGGCCCCCTCACCGCCCCAAACCTGCCCCCCGCCCCCTCACTCCGCTGGCCAATCTGCTACAATTGGCCGATGAGGTAACGGATGGCCACGTGGCGTGATGACAAGATCCTCGAGCTGGCGACGCAGCTCTCCTATTCGCCCGCCGAGAAGCGGCACGAACAGCTCGACGCCGCCATCGCCCTCGTCCCCACCCTCGACCCCGACAAAACCTACCCCTGGGATTTCGTGCACTTCCGCATCACCGGCTTCCAGCCGCGCGCCCACACCGACCACACCGTCCCCGGCAAAACCCTCCTCGCCGACCTCTCCACCCTCATCGAGTTCCTCTCCGACACGCTGTCCATCAAAGTTGAAGACGCGACCCCGCACAACGCGGATAGCGTTCTGTCGATGGAAGAAGTTTCCCGCAAATTCTCCGTCTCCTCCAAGACCATTCAGCGTTGGCGCAAGCAGGGACTTATCGCGCTCCGCTACATCTACCCCGACGGCCGGCGCCGCCTCGGCTTCCTCGAAGCCCGCGTTTCCCAGTTCGCGCAGGACAACAAGGAGCGCGTCGAAAGATCCGCCACCTTCAAGCAGCTCAGCGACGACGAGAAAAAGCAGATCATCGAACTCGCCCGCCGCTTCGTCCCCCACGGCTCGCTGACCGACATCGCCCAGCGCATCGCGCAGCGCCTGAACCGCAGCGCCGAGGCCGTGCGATACACGATCCGCCAGTACGACATCGAACACCCCGAAGCCGCCGTATTCCCGGATGAAGGCGCCGGCGACCCCCGCCGCACCGACCGCCACGCCATCGTCGAATCCTTCGACAACGGCACCCCCATCGAGCAAATCGCCCAGCACCACGCCCTGCCCCCCACGAGCGTCACGCGCATCGTCACCGAAGAGCACGCCGCCAAGCTGAAATCGGTGCAGATCGTCTTCGTGGCGAATCCACTCTTCGAGCACCCGGACGCGGACAACATCATCCTGACCGTGTTGCCGGCGGAAGCCCTCAGCAAGGCGCAGGCGAGCGTCGCGGCGGGCACCAATTCGAAGGCGAGCGACGTGCTGATGGCTCGCATGCCGCGCGATCTGCCGGCGTTTCTGGCCAACATCTTTTTGCAGCCGATCATGCCGCAGGAGCTGGAAACGGATGCGTTTCGCCGGATGAACTATTTGAAATTTAGAGCCGCGAAGCTGCAGTCGGCCCTTGATGTTGCGGCCGAAGGCGCCGCAGCGCAAGTCTCCGAAATCGAGTCGCTGCTCACGCAGGCCAATGAGTTGAAGAATCAGCTCGTGCAGGCGAATCTGCGTGTCGCCGTGCACGTGGCGCGCAAGCACGAGCGCTCCAATCGCCCGCTGATCGAGCTTTTTTCCGACGCCACGCTCTGGCTGATGCGTGCGGCCGACAACTTCGACTTCGCCCGCGGCGGTTCTGAGCACCATGCGCGTTTCTCGACGTACGCCAGCTATACCATCATGAAGAATTTCGCCCGCGATCGCGCCGACCGCCTCGCCGGCCCCGAAGCGCGCGTCCTCACCGGCCAGGAAGAACTGCTCAACGAAGTCGGGGCACGGGAGAATGCCGCAGAACCGCACGAAGCGGCAGCCAGCAACGCCGAACTGCTCACGGTGCTCAAGGAACTCCCGCAGCGTGACCAGGAACTCCTCACGCACCACTACGGCCTCGACACCGGCAAAGGCGAAAGTGAACCGCTCAGCCTCTCGCAAATCGGCGACAAAATGGGCATCACGAAGGCCCGCGTCCGTCAGCTTGAAGTCCGCGCCCTGCGCAAACTGCGCCAACTCCTCGAAACGCGGCGCGAACAACTCCACAACGCGACATCCAAGTCGACGTGACCACAGGTCAATCGCTTGCGAACGCTTTCAATTCTTCCCCCGTCAACCGCATCATCTTCCACTCATCGAGCGGCTGCGCCCCGAGCGATTTGTAGAACCCGATGGACGGCTCATTCCAGGTGAGCACCGACCATTCGATGCGGCCATAGTTGCGTTCGACGGCGAGCCGCGCCAGATGCTTGAGAAACGCCTTGCCGATGCCTTTGCCCCTGTGCGCCGGTTGCACGTAGACATCTTCCAGATAAATCCCCGGGCGACCGAGAAACGTGGAAAACGTGCGGAACCAGATCGCATAACCAATGGTGCGGCCATCGACCTCCGCGACCATCGCCTCAGCGGCGGGGTTCGGGCCGAAGAGGTGTTGGATGAAATGTTCCGTGCTCGCGACGCACGCATGGGTGAGTTTTTCGTACTCAGCGAGCTCGCGAATCAGCGAGAGAATGGCGGGAACGTCGGACTCCCTGGCGGGGCGGATCATATTGCTCCTCTACCCGAGCGGATCGAACAGATGATCCAGGTCCTCTTTGCTAAGCTGCAGATTCTCCTGCGCGCCTTCACCGAGGAGGCCGGCGACGAGTTCTTTCTTTCGTTCCTGCATGGCGAGGATTTTTTCTTCGACGGTGCCGGTGGTGACAAGCTTGTAGACGAAAACCTTCTTGTTCTGCCCGATGCGGTGCGCGCGGTCGGTGGCCTGGCGTTCGACGGCGGGATTCCACCAGGGATCGTAATGAATGACGGTGTCGGCGGCGGTGAGGTTGAGTCCGGTGCCGCCGGCCTTGAGGCTGATGAGGAAGAGCGGGACTTGGCCGCTCTGGAATTTCTTTACGGGCGTTTCGCGGTCCACGGTGTCGCCGGTGAGGCGGACGAAGGGGATCTCCATCGGCACCACGGCGTTCTCGATCAGATCGAGCATGCTGGTGAACTGGCTGAAGAGCAGGATGCGGCGGCCTTCGCTGATCATCTCGGGGAGCATTTCCTTGAGGAGATCGAGCTTGGCTGATTCTCTGACGGCCTTCGCCCTCTCGAGCTTCACGAGACGCGGGTCGCAGCAGACCTGACGGAGTTTGAGGAGGGCATCGAGGATGACGATGTGGGAGCGGGCCATTCCCTTTTGCGCGACTTCGGCGCGGACGCGTTCGTGCATGGCGATGCGGATGGTTTCGTAGAGGTCGCGCTGCTTGCCGTCGATCTCGACGTTGCGGACGATTTCCGTCTTCTCGGGAAGTTCCGTGGCGACCTCTTCCTTGCGGCGGCGCATGATGAACGGGCGGACGCGTTTGGCCAGGGCGCTGCGGCGTTCCTTGTCGCCGTGCTTTTCAATGGGATCGCGATAGATTCGCCGGAACTGCTTTTCGCTCCCGAGGTACCCCGGCGAGACAAAATGCATGAGCGACCACAGTTCGCCGAGATGGTTTTCCATGGGGGTACCGGTCATGCAGAGGCGGTGCTTCGCCTTGAGAGCGCGGCAAATCTCGGCCCACTGGGTTTTGGCGTTCTTGATGTATTGCGCCTCATCGAGGATCAGCAGATGAAAATCGTGTTTCTCGAGGATCTCGCGGTCCTTGGTGAGCAGCGCGTAGCTGGTCACTACGAGGTCGTGCGAGGCGATCTCCTCGAATCGTTCCTTCCGCCCGCCGCCATGAAGAATCAGCACCTTCAAATCAGGCGCGAACTTTTCCGCTTCCGCGCGCCAGTTGGCCATCAGACTGGTGGGGGCGATGACGAGGCTGGGAGCGGCGGCGCGTCCGGACTCTTTTTCGAGCAGCACGTGCGAGATCGCCTGCACCGTTTTTCCCAGGCCCATATCGTCGGCCAGGATTCCGCCGAATTCCTGCTGCCGCAGAAACTGCAGCCAGCTCAGACCTTCGGTCTGATAGGAGCGAAGCGTTGCCTTCAATCCGGCGGGTGACGCCACGGGAGCAATGCCACTGAATTCCCTGAGGCGGGCGTGCATTTCCTGCAATTCCGCCGGCCCGCGCCAGGGCACCTCATCGCACAGGTCGACGAGTTCCGCCGCCCGCAGCCTGCTCACCTGCAGCTTGTCGCCCCGCAGGGAATCCGGATCGAAGAGTTCGGCAAGCGTCGCCGCAATGCTCCGAAGGCGCTCCGCGGGGAGTTCCACGATCCGCCCGTCGGTCATCTTCCACTGGATCGTGTCGATTCGCTTCCCTCTTGCCGACTCTTCCTCGGACAGGAGCGTCAGAATCTTACCCAGCATCGGCATCAGGTTGACGCGCTGCCCCTCCACCAGAATCCCGAGTTCATACGAGAACCAGTCCTCCCCCGATCCCTCTGTCTCCGAGTACCACCCCTCCACCTCCGCCGGTCGATACGAAAAGCTCGGATCAATTTCCACCCGCCAGCCCTGTTCGCGCAGCGATGGGAGCGTCTCCACGACCCACGCGTACCATTCCTGCGGGTCCGCCACCGCGTAATCGTTCTCCGATGATCCGAAGCTGCCCATCCAAAAGAGCTCATCCAGCGGCAGCAGATCCCAGTTTTCGATCTGGTCCCCGATATCGCGTTCCACACGCGGCATGCGATAAATGCGTTCCAGTTCGTCGCCCGCCTTCCGGACCACGTGGTCGCCCGGTGAATTCGGTTTGACCACCGTGCCGCCGTAGTCGAGTTCCAGCGTGGCCACGTCGATGGCATTCACCACGTCCTGGCGAGAACCCCTGCGCGTTCCAAACGCCGAGTGCTTGAGAGGCTTCTGCCACAGACGCAGCACGGGGACGGGTCGAATTCCGCGCCGGTTTCGCACCTTAAACGACTTTGGCACCGGCAATGCCCGCGAGTTCGCGGCTTCCGCCAGCGCCTGCGATTCCTCGGGTCTCAGCGCCGGACCGCTCAGCCAGTGCGCCAACTTGCCGGCGTCCCCGTCAAACTCGACCGGCCCACAGGTCCCATCCTTCAGATCCAGGTACCACGGAGGCGATGTCGGAAGCAGCTTCGTTGCCGGAGGGATCAGCTCCACGTCCGTCTTCTGCAACCCGGTTTCCAACTCCTTCCAGACCGGTTTTGCCGCCCGCGGGCTCCCGAGTCGCAGCTTGAAGCGCGCCCGCTCATCCCACCAGCACCGCCCCGTCTCCAGAATTTTCCGCAGCAGTTCGACCGACGCTCTCCCCTTCAATTCCATTTCCCGCCGGTAGCCGCAATTCCCGAACAGCGACACCAACAACTGCCGGTCCTCCGCGTAATCTTCGTTGTCCACCAGATCCGACTGGCTGTACGACATTGGCAGATTCTGCGGCTTGCCAAATTCCCCGTTCCTCTTGCGCGTCGACCGCATCATCGCCACTTGTATGGTCCTGCTCGCGTAGTACTCCGACACGCTCAATGAGAATTGGAGCTGTACCGCCGGGGCCGCGGGTGTCGTGGACGCCGTCTTTTCCGGCGACGCCATCCCCTTGAGCCAGGATTGCACTTCGGGAGAGAGCACCGGCTCATTTACCTGCACATCCGCCGGCTCGATCCGCGCCAAGGGACGACCATTGTTTGAGCCATTGTTTGAGCCATTATTTGCTGTGTTTGGCGCATGTCCCTGTGCCGCCGCCAGCGCCGCCACCACGTGCTTGCAGTTGAACCCCACCGGACACGTGCAATCCCCCTCCACGTACAGTTCGCTCCCCTCGAGCTCCACTTCCACGGTCACTTCATAGGGCTGCCTCTCGCTGCCGGAGACCAGCGCATGGACCTGCGCCACGTTCCCCCGAAGCGTCACGTTGGACTGCAGCACCCTTCCCTGTGCCGCGTACCGCACCCCCTTCTGAATCGACCGATCGTCAAAGTCGTTCAGCCGGCATAACATCGGGACATCAGCCACGGGAATCGTAGTCATTCACGCCTCCCTGCATGCAACCTCGAGCCGCCACACCAGCGTCTCTCCCCCCCCCCCTCTCTCTCCCCGCCAAAATACTATCAAAACCCCGCCCCATCGTCACTTTAATTCCCGTTCAGGAACTTCTCCAACCGATCGAGTCCCTTGTCGATGTTCTGCATGCTCGTCGCAAATGACAGGCGGACGTGATCCGGGAAGCCGAAGTCGTTGCCGGGCACGAGCGCGACGTGCGCCTCTTCCAGCACCGCCGTCGAAAACGCCACCGCTTCCGTGGCGATGGTCTTCTTCGCCCCCAGCGGTTTGTTCAGATGCGCGGCGATGCTCGGGAAACAGTAGAAAGCGCCCGTCGGCCGCACGCACTGCACGCCGGGAATCGCGTTGAGGCGCTTCCACATGTGCTCGCCGCGGCGTTCGAATTCGGCGCGCATTTTTTCCACTTCCACCGCCGATTGCGGATTGGTATACGCTTCCACGATCGCCGGGAAGCAGAAGCTCGTGATATTGCTGGTCATCTGCGACTGCAGCTTGTTCATCGCATCGACCAGTGACTTCGGACCCGCGGTGTAGCCGATGCGCCAGCCCGTCATGGCGAAGGTCTTGGAAAGACAGTTGCAGGTGATGGTGCGGTCCTTCCAGGTCGCCCAATCCAGTGCGGCCCACGAAATCGTCTTCTGCCCGCCGTACAGCAGCTTCTCGTAAATCTCATCCGAGCACACCCACACGTCCTTGTGCGGAGCGATCACCTTCGCCAGCGCTGCCAGCTCCTCCGGCGAATACGTGTGCCCGCCCGGATTGCTCGGCGAGTTCATAATGACCATGCGCGTCTTCCCCCCCCCAGCCGTAATCGCCCGCGCCAACTGCTCCGGCGAAATCCGGAAATCATTCTTCGGATCCCCCTTCACAATCACCGGCACCCCGCCCGCCAGCTTCACCATCTCCGGATAGCTCACCCAGTACGGCGCCGGAATGATGACCTCATCCCCCGGGTTCAGCGTCGCCATGAACGCCAGGTACAGCGAATGCTTCCCCCCCACCGAAATGATGACCTGCTCAGCCGGATAATCGAGCCCGCTCTCCCGCTTCAGCTTCTCCGAAATGGCCTTCCGCGCCTCGACGGTCCCGGGCGTTGGCTCATACTTCGTCTTCCCCGCCTGCAGGGCTTTGATCGCCGCATCCTTAATAAACCCCGGCGTATCAAAATCCGGTTCCCCCGCCCCAAACGACACCACATCCACCCCCGCCTTCTTCAAGGCGTTGGCCTTCGCGGTGACGGCAAGGGTGATCGATTCGGCGATGTCATTGAGACGACTGGCAAGTTGCATTGCGAACTCCATATTGGTTGCGGCGCGTTCGAACCGAGCATTGTACGATACCGCCGATAAAAAGTTAAAACCTCGTCTTCAACACCGCGGATTGGGCCGGCGGAAGTCGCAAAAGAAAATTTCATTTGTCATTTTCGCTTTCGGCGGTATAAACAAAGTGCAGTATTTCCTTGCAGTACGAGTTATGGTCCCCCGAGGCGGCTTGAGCCTTCACCGGAAGTTCTTGCGCTTTTCAATCCGTTGAAAAGCGCAAGTCGTCGTTGCGCGAGTTGTGGGGATAACAAGATCTTTTTGTGAAGGAGGATTCCATGCTTTCCCCCATCTCCATCCGTCTATCCAGTACCGCTCTTCGTTCCGCCGCCACCCTCGCGGCCCTCGGTCTGGCCGCCACCCATGCCGGCGCACTCACCATCAATCAATGGACCGGCAATATCAACAGTTCCTACAACAACGCCGGCAACTGGCTCAACGGCAACGTCCCCAACAGCACCGATCAGGCCACCATCTACAACGGGGTTTCCATCCTCAACGCCAACTCCCCCACCGCCGGCGGCATGCTCGTCTCCAAAATCGGCACTGCCGGCCAGTTCTTCACCAACAACTACAAATTCACCAGCTCTGGCACCGTCGATCTCGAAAGCGGCGGCCAACTCTACGTCCAATATATCCCCGGCGGCGCACTCGCCTTCCAAACCGCCACCCTCATCGCCAACGGCGGCAGCCTCATCGACATGCAGTATTCCAACTCCAACGCCTCCGTCACTGGAAACGTCTCCGTTGATGCCCTCAGCAATCTCACCGCCGAAGGCCTCCTCACCGTCGGCGGCACCTACACCAACAACGGCCTCCTCTACAACAACGGCGGCACCATCACCGCCGGAACCTTCACCCTCTCCGGCGCTTCCAACGCGAGCATGGCAACCATCAACGTCAACGGCCAGGCCTTGACTATCAACGCCCACAACTTCAGTTTGAGCAGCACCTACACCACCATCGACGCCAGCGCCTACGCCAGCCATCTCACCCTCAACAACACCGGCAGCAACGCCACCCTCGTCAACGCCAACGTCACCCTCGGCGACAGCGCCCACCTCAGCATGCCCGATTCCAACGCCTGGATTTTCGGAAACATCTTCATCGGCATCACCTCCGGCAGCTTCAATATGAACGGCGGCTCCACCGCCGCCCACGCTGCCGTCGTCGATCAATACGCCTATTACGAATCCCTCGTCAACGTCTCCGGTTACGCCTCCATGGCCAGCGGCGAATTCGACGGCGGCTCCGTCGTCACGATCGCCGCCAACGGCACTCTCTCCGTCGGTTCCCCCTACTTCCGCGGCACCACCCACAACGGTTTCTCCGGCACCGACACCTACACCACCATCAACCTCAACGGCAGCGGCGCCATGAATTGGAGCGGCAACACCGGCATCGGCTACTCCAACGTCAACGTCCCCTACACCGCCGTTAACGCCAACCTCTCCACCCTCAATTGGGAAGGCACCTCCGGCGCAAACGCCACCCTCGACATCCAGAACGGTGAACTCAACGTCTACTCCACCACGATCCAGAGCCGCTACATTTACAACGGCATCTCCTTCGTCTCCACCAACGGCTACGACGGCAACATGACCGTCGAGGGCGGCGCCAAACTCAACGTCGCCAACGCCGCCTGGACCCTCTTCGGCTCCTTGACCCTCGGCCCCGGCGCACTCGTCCAGGGCCAGACCCTCACCCTCAGCGGCGGCTCGCTCCCCCTCGGCACCTACTCCCTCTACCCCTCCAACAACGGCGGCGCCAATCCCGACATCCAGGCGCCCCTCGTCGTCGGCGCCAACAGCACCATCTACATGGGCTTCACTGGCGGTCTCCAACTCGATGGCCCCACCACCTGGGCCGGCGGCGCCGTCATCAGCGCACCCTACGTCGTGAGCCCCTACGGCACACTCATCCAGAACGGTAACGCCACCGTCACCTCCAACACCACTCTCTTCTGCAACACCTGCGATATGGACGGCTCCTCCAATACCGCCACCTGGACCATCAACTCCGGCGTCACCTTCACCCAGCAGGCCTGGTACATCAATCCCGGCGATCTCACCGGCAACGCTTTCCACTCCACCATCAACCTCAGCGGCACGCTGGACATGGAAACCCACTCCGGCCAATGGACCCTCGCCGGCGGCACCCTCAACATGACCGGTACCGGATCCGCCATCGTCCAGCACGACAAACTCATCCTCGGTCTCGGCAGCACCATCGGCACGATCAACGTCACGTCGGGCGCCACCGGCTTCATCTTCGGCGGTATCGAATCCGCCGCCACCTCCGTCCCGGGCGGCAACATCATCAACAACAACGGCGGCCTCGTGGTCCAATCCTATTTCACCATCGACTCCAACGCCGTCCTCACCAAAACCGGCACCTTCGACCTCGAAGTCGAAGTCGGCACCCCCTCCTTCGGCGTCGGCTCCGTTTTCAACGTCAATAACGGCAACGTCAACATGCAATTTGGCATCCCGGGCGCTCCGAACCTCACCGTCAATGTCCAGGGACCGGGCCTCATCGGTTTCTTCGACGCCTCCAACCTCAAAACCCTTCACATCCTCGCCGGCGGCTCCGCCGTCATCTCCTCCGGCGGCCACCACACCATGTTCACCGACAACCTCACCATCGACGGCGGTGCCACCCCCACCGGCTCCTTTGGAATCACCGACAACAAAGTCATCGTCGAAGCCGCCGTCAGCCACAACACCGTCTTCACCACTCTCCAGGCCCAGGCCCTTTACGGCGCCACGCACGTCTATTTTGCCGGAATCTACGACGCCTACCTCCCCGCCAACTACGGCGTCGCCGTCATGGACAACGCCGTCCTCGCTAAATCCACCTTTGGCGGAATCTCCGTCGACGCCAACTCCATCCTCATCTCCCGGGAACTCCTCGGCGACGCCAACGCCGACGGCCATGTCGACCTCACCGACCTCTCCAAAGTCCTCAACAACTTCGGCGTCGCCACCCTCAACTGGACCGACGGCAACTTCGACGGACAGCCCACCATCGACCTCACCGACCTCTCCGACGTCCTCAACAACTTCGGCCTCTCCAACCCCAACGCATTCAACGCTCCTGCACCCGCCACCGCCGAAGCGCCCGAACCCGCTTCCCTCGCTCTCGCCGCTCTCGCCGCTCCCCTGCTCCTGAAACGTCGCCCCGTCCGCGGCAACCGGTAGTACATGGCCGACTCTTCCGCCGCGCATCATTCCGAGTAAGATGTGCCGCGGCCTGGAACGGCTGTTGTACTTCAGGAGCCCTCGATGACACTCTCCCTGGAGATGATCCGCGCCGCTCGCGAACGCATTCGCAACGCGGTCTATCACTCCCCCTGTCCCTATTCCCTCTCCCTCTCCAAGCTCTGCGGGGCTGAAATCTATTGCAAGCTCGATCACCTCCAGATGACCGGCAGCTTCAAGGAACGCGGCGCACGCAACAAGCTCATGCAACTGACGGATGAGCAGAAGCGAAAGGGCGTGATTACCGCCAGCGCCGGAAACCACGGAATGGGCGTGGCCTACCACGGCCAACTCCTGAACATACCCGTGACCGTCGTCATGTCGAAGTTCGCGCCCCTCGTAAAGGTGCAGAATTGCCGCGGCTTTGGCGCCGAGGTGATTCTCGAGGGCGATAGCCTCGCCGATGCCAAAGCACTCGCCGATCGGCTGGCCAACGAACGCGGCCTGACCTACATCCAGGGTTTTGATGATGAGCAGATCATGGCCGGTGCGGGTTCCCTGGGGCTGGAAATACTCGAGGATGTCCCGGACCTCGACGCCCTGCTGGTGCCTGTCGGTGGCGGTGGAATGATTGGCGCCATTGGGACAGTGATCAAGGCGCTGAAACCCGCCGTGCGGGTGATCGGCGTCGAGCCCGTGCATGCGCCGAAGCTCTCCGCAGCCATGGCGGCCGGGAAGGTCGTCGAGGTGGACGTCCGCCCCACCCTCGCCGACGGATTGGGCGTGAATAAGATCGGAACCTTGTGCTTCGAGATCGCCCGGCACACCGTCGAGAAGGTCGTGACCGTCGAAGAAACCGCCATCGCCAAAGCCATTCTGCGCCTGATGGAATTGGAAAAAATGGTCGTCGAGGGCGCGGGGGCCGTCGGCCTGGCCGCAATGATGGAACGAGACCGCCTCGGCCTGACCGATCTCAAGGGGAAGAAAGTCGTCCTCGTCCTCTGTGGCGGCAATATCGATGTCACCACCCTCGGTCGCGTCATCGATCGCGGAATGGCCAGCGATGGCCGCCTCACCCGCATCACCGCCGACATCTCCGAACGCCCCGGAACCCTCGCCAACGTCCTCAACGTCATCGCCAAAACCGGCGGCAGCATGAAGGATGTCCGCCTCGATCACCACTTCGGCGTGGCCGATCCGGCACTCGTGCGAGTATTCCTCGTCGTCGAAACCCGCGATTTTGGCCATGCCGCCGAAGTGCGCCAGGCCCTCCGCGACGCCGGGTTTCAGGTGCGCGACTGAAAGCAGCGCAATCGCACATACCCCGCCTTGCCGGGGATGACCCCACACAACCGGCTTGCAATCCCGCCAATGACACACACACTTTGGCGGCCTGGGTCTGGCGGGGGATGGCAGCCTGTTTTCCAAATGATTCAATGACCCGGTGACTCAATGGCTCAATCCCCTCAACTCCCATCGGCAATGGGGGGGAGTGCCAATTCTACTAAAAGTATTCGGCTTCGATATCGTGAGCGAGCGCGAGCCAGAGCGCAAGATTGTGTTACGCGACAACCTCAATCTTCCCCTCCTTCAGTTTGAAGCGATCCCGGCATTCGGCCGGAACGCACGTAAGCGTACGGTGAATCACACTTTCGCGCAGGGGGCGGACTGGGGGAACATGCTGACGTTTTGAAAACGGAGGCATAAATGGCGAAGGTCTCGCAGGGCGGAATATCGCGGCAGGCAGACTGGCAGGCGGTGGTGGCGCGGCAGGCACAGAGCGGTCTGAGCATCAAGGCGTTCTGCACCCACCACACCTACCCATCATCCCCCAGCCGCAATACCAGTGCCCGCGGCTCCGCTTGCGGCAACCCTGTTCGCTGGATGCTTACCCTTTGGTGAATGTGCGCAACTTGACGGAGGCTATCACATTCTCCTATTGCACGCGCAGGAATTGCGCACTACGCAATCTGGGAAAGAATGTAAACAAAATACGGCAGGGCTGTTCAGGGGGTTCCATGAAGCCTCTATTAAGCATCGACGAAGCTATATAGCTTCGCAATTTTTCTATTGACCACAGCTGTTCCGATAATTTATTATCCGGGCAGCACATCTCCTTCTTTTGTTTTGTGGGAAGATCGTCCATTTGTAAATTACGCCTTCTTACGCGTGCTGCGATTACGTTGATTGCTGCGCGCGTGGGGCAGACTGCACTTTAGAAAGGGACAGGAATGGTTGCGCACACAACACGGGAAGACAAATGCAGCAAACGGAATCGTCGCAGAACCTTCGAACTGGTGGATTGCCTCGAGAGTCGCGTGCTTCTCTCGACTGTCGCAAACGGCGGCTTTGAAACCGGCAGTCTGAGCAACTGGACTCCCCACGGCACCGCCGGCGCCGTCACCGGTCAGGCTCACTCCGGCACCTACGCCGCCCAACTTGGCAGCACCTCCACCGACTCCTGGATCTACCAGAATGTGTCTGTCTCCCCCAACACCACCTATCAACTCACTGGCTTTGGCAAAGTGACCGCCGGAACTTCCCAACTCTCGGTCCAGAATTACGGCGGCACACAACTCAATAGCCTCAACTTCAGCTCGTCCACCTACGCGCAACAGTTCCTCGACTTCACCACCGGGCCTTCGGCCAGCACCGTAACTGTCGTGCTCTACAGGCCCGCCGGAACGGGTAATGCCTACTTCGACGACATCTCGATAGATACCCTTTCCACGGCCAACAATCTCGGCTTCGAAACCGGCAACACCAACAATTGGACGGTGCAGGGCGGCACGCCCACCGTCGTTACAGGCCAAGCACATTCCGGCACCTACGCCGTCCAGCTCCCAGACAACTCTTATTCCTATATGTACACCACGTTTTCGGGGCTGCAGCCGAACACCACCTATGTCCTCTCGGCATGGGGGAAATCAACAAATACTACCTATGATAGTGCCAGCTTGGCGGTTTGGGCCACCACGGGAGGCGGCGTGAGCTTCCTAAACTTCCCCGCCACCAGCAGCTACACGCAGCAGTCCTACACCTTCACGACCAACTCCTCCGAAACAGCGGTACAGGTCACACTCTATGGTCCCACCGGCAACGTGGGGGGATCATGTTACTTTGACGACATTAGCCTCCAGCAACTCGCCCCTGCTGCGAATTTCAACTTCGAAAGCGGATCACTTACCGGCTGGACTACCGGCGGTACTGCGATCGTTGTATCTGGCGGAGAACAACATGCCGATTCTTACGCCGCTCAGACCGCAGCCAGCTCCTACATCTACGAGGACATCCACAACCTGACACCCGGCGAAACCTATACGCTAACGGCTTATGTCAAGGCGGGTGGAGGAGGGTCTGCGCAGCTTCAAGCCCAAAATTACGCCGGGGTCGGCACGGTCAAATACTCGTCCGTCATCACTTCTGGCACTTGGACACAGGTGAGCGTCACTTTCACCGTGGGGCCATCCAACAACTACGCTACCGTCGTCCTCGTCAATACCACCAGCACCGGCTACGCATATTTTGATGATGTGAATCTCGTCGACACCAATGTAGTCTAAATCCCTCCACACCTACCTCAGAGGGCAGGACGCTGCAATGCGTTCTGCCCTCTTCTGCCCTCTTCCTTTATTCCGTTTTTCCAAGTCCGAGGGCTGAACGTTTTCCGATTGTCTTAGATCAATAGGAAATCTCGTTGGCTTGGCGGGCCACCAGCAGATGAACCCCGCCTTATTCGAAACTTAACGCCCGCCTCAACTACAGATTTCGGTGGGCGTCCAATCTTCCTCAGCACCCATTCCAATCTGTCGAGCTTCCCACAAATGGCGCTGATCTCGGGCATGGTCCGCTGCAGCACCTTCATCTCCGGCTTCCCCACCGAAACCGACGCCCAGCACGTGAGCGTTACGTGAACCGCACCTAATCCGGACTCCAATTGGTTCTCGCGCGCGGTGCGGCGCACGCTAGTGGTCCCCGCCTAACGGCATGTAACTTATCGGAATGCCGAACAGTGTGGGTTTTCGCACCTGAACCACCAAACCGGATAGAAAACGGGGCGAATTCCGATCCCCAAAAGTTACGCTATATGTGGCGGCCTACACTAGGTTACGCGGTTCCAATGAGCGATCATGCTGTCAGTGAGCGTTATGTTGTCACGGGGCGGGTTAAAAGCCTAGCACGACGAACTCCTCCAATTCGTCAACGACTACCAATTCGAAAAGATCGCGTCTTAATTCTTCCCCGAACCCGCCACCCCGGCCAAGCCCCCGACATCGACGGCCGCGTCAAGCTGAAGAAAGCCGAAGGCTTAATCCCCGGCGAACTCGTCACCGTCAAAATCTACGATTACGACTACTACGACCTCGTCGCCACCCACCGCACCCGAAACCCGACCCACCCGCTCCCGCCTCAGTCTCCCCGTCGTCGGCGTCGCCAGCCCGGCAGGGGCCAACGTCGAAACCAAGGGCAAACGCAGATAACCCTCGCCCTATAGCTTGTGGAACTGTGTAATGCAATCCAGCTTTTTGCACGGGCCCCAGTCCAAGAGTCTCTGGCTATCGCAAACGAAACCAACGCTTTCGCACGCCTGCGTAAAGCTCTCGGCACTCACGCCACTCCGGCCGTGCACATTGGTGCCGTACGTCCCGCTGCCGACATTCGAATGATGGATGAACGCGGTCGCCCCCGGCCGCATGACTCGATGGAACTCCACGAGATAGCGGCGGATCAAATCGATTTCGAAGTGCACGACGGAGTCAAAAGAATAGATGAACGTCAGGACCGCATTGTCGATCGCCGACAACGTCGCTCCGTCATTGAGAATGCACGTGACCTGTGGCTGACCCGCGAAGCGCTGCTCGCATTTACGGATCGCTGCTGGGTTGACGTCGACGCAGATAAGCCTTTTTGCGTGCTTAACAAGTTTTGCCGAATTGCGCCCGTGACCGCAGGCGAAATCCATGGTGACGGAGAAGTCCGCGCCTTGAATCATCGGCCAGATCAATGTTCGCCACAGCCCATCCATCTGCGGCTCCGCACGTACATAGTACTCAACCCAAGCGTTGCGTTTCTTGCTCGCAGTCGTGACGTCCATGTTGCTAACTGACCGCCTGGCCATGATGATCTCCCAATTGGAGATTTGATTTTCGCATGGCGCACGGAACTTGTCCACATATCACACGCATTTGCCCAGAATTGCTTTCAAGCGACTCCGTGCCGTGATCCCGCACCAGGGCAATCGCATGTACCATAGTCAAAGAGCGTTTGGCGCATGTTAGGCCTTGCGCAAATCAGGGGGGAGTGCCAATTCAACTAAAGGGTGCCGGACCATCCGGTTCGGGTACTCGACGCCGAAGTGACGAATTGGGGAACGGACGTTACCGACGTTTCCCGCATTCCGGCGAGCTAATAGTTAGCGGTGTATGTCAGAACCCGAAGGGATCTTGAAGGCACGGACATCTGTGCCCAAATCCTGGCAGATGCGGATGACTGATTCGCCACCCGTGCCGAACGCGCCTATGAACGGCACTTCCGAGACCGCTACCGGGTGGGAAAACCCAGCGCGCGAGGCGCGGTCGAACAGCGCGCGGTCCATCACCAGAATGCGCTTGTATCGGGGGAAACTTTCCTCGTTCAGCCGCCAGGTGCGCCGCTCGTAATCCGGGTAGAGCGTCTGGCAATCCGTGAGCGTCGGCAGGAGATACGTCCAGCGCTTCTGATTTCCCACCAAGAGCACGAAATGGGCGCTCTGAGAATCGGCTGCGGATTGAACCGCGCGGGCGATATTCCGGGCCTCGCCAACGTCAATGACCTGCAACACTTCCACGTTGTCCAGTTCCATTGCCACTGTGTGCGGGCTGGCCTGCGCATTTCGATGGCTGGTGAACAAGGCCAATCCAACAAGTGCCGCCAGACTGCCACGCCCTATCCATGCCCAATAGCCCATCGCATGAGCAGCAGCTTTGCGAGCGTCAGCCCACACCAGCAGCAATATCGGCAAGACTGGCACGGCTAGATACATGCGGGAATAGGCGAAGAACACCGACTCACTGCCTTCATGCACCCGCTTGTAGCCCAGCGTGTAGATTGCAAAGGCTACCGTCCCAACGGTCGCTAAGGCCGCGACCCAGCGCCGGGTCACAAGCAGATAAATGAGGACGGCAGCGAAGCAGGTGCCCAAGACCCAGACCGGCGAGTATCCGGACAGGTCCACGGGCAGGAAATCACCCAAAGGGATGTTGAGGTGGTGCAAATACTGCTGGAAGTTGTAGACGCTCCAGTTGTATTGTTCTTCCCGGTGGTAGAGTCGGTAGTCATCATGGAGATTGAAGTAGAAGACAAAGATGCCCAGGGGATAGAGCGCGCCCAAGAATGCACCCATACTTGAAAACAGCCAAAACGTGGCGTTGCGCCAGCGTGTGGCGATGGCATAGACCAAGGCGCCGGGCAGCATCAGACTGCAGTTAGGATTGAGCGTGAGGGCCACGACCGACAGCAAACCGATGAGCAAATACCGGGCTGGGCTTCGCCATTTGGCACGGTCCTTTCCGCAAGCAACGATTGACGGCGCATCGGACTTCAACAGCAGCAGGCACGGAATGATGGCCAAGGCGATGCCTGTAACAAAGCCTCGCGGCATGCCGGTGAGCATGGCGTAGCGCACAGGCAGCACCAACGGCACGGCCAGAGATAGCGCCGCCAAGCCGCAGCGCCCGCGCCGCCAGGCGACCCAGGCCATGGCCAGAAAGGGGAACAGGCCCAGGACAATGGCCACGGACGGCACCGCGACCCAGTACGGAACAATGTGCAGCAAGATCAGCGGTGCCGCCATATAGCCTTCCAGGCAGGAATTGAATGATTGCCCATAGAAGCAGGGTTCGGGGATTTGGCCATGCAGCAGGTCATTGGCCGCATGCCATAGTAGAGTTTGGTCTTCATCGGAATACGCGAAGAGAAATTGCTGGCCCAATAGAAACCGATTATGCAGAATCAACAACACCATGCCCACGAGCAGCAGCGTTTCAAGCGTGCAGACAATGGCAGGCCAGCCGATCAGCCTGCGGTCAATCCATGATTTACTTTCCTGTGGTGGGTTGACCGCCGCCTCACTGCGTTGTTGTGGGCGCTCAACAATTGACATGGTGACATCCCATGGATGGCCCAACACAGAACCCGTCCGAGTGCTGCACCGGGCGAATCACGCAGAGCTGGACGAACACGGTAAAATCATCGCAGCTATTGCGCTTGCGGGTTGGAGGCGATCCACGCGTTGGCGCGGCCGATCGTGCCGTCCTGGGCTTTGTAGCAGCGGGCGATGAGTTCGTTGGCAGCGGCGATCTCTTTGGCGTCGGTGGATTGGGCGAGGGCTTGTTTCGCGATGTCGAGCGCTTCGTCGGTTTTGCCGGCGATGAGCAAAAGGGTGGCGTGGCGGTTGAGGGCCTTGAGAGAATCATCGGGCATTTTCTTTAGTGAATCCGTATAGACTGATTCGTCAATCTTGATGCCGAGGAGGAGAGGCGAAGTTCGGGGTACGGTGCCGCTGGGAGCGGGAGCGGCGCCGGCGGTTTGTTCGGCGCGGAACTGGTCGACTTTGCTGCGGTCATCCATGTTGGGGAGGAGGAACTGGCGGTCGAGGATGGTGATGGCGTCGGCGGTGTGGGCCATGGTGGCGACGTTGAAGAGGGAGCGGGCGTCGGCGAGTGCCGCATCGTATTGCTTGACGGCGTTGAGGGTGGCAATGCGCTGCTTGAGGCAGGATTCAACGATGATGGGCTCATCGGGACAATAAGCAATGGCCATGCCGAAGAGGTCGGCGATTTCCTTTTGTTTTTTCTGCGGTGAGAGTGCCGGCACCAAGGTTTGCATCAATTCGTCACCGGCGGAATAGGGGTCGCGGTCGAGGCCTTCCTGAAGTGCCGCGATGGCCTCTTTGGGTTTGCCCAGGTTCATGAGGGCTTCGGCCTGGAGGGCGAAGAGGTAGCCGTACCTTTGCGGGTCATTGGCGAATTTCCACTGCTTGGAAAGTTCGATGAGTTCGAGAGTGTCGTTGGCGTGGTCGGCCATGGGCATGATGAGGGGTCGGGCCCACCAGACGGCGTTCTCGGCGTGCAATGGATCTTCGGAGTACCAAGCTTTGTAAGCGGCGAAGGCCTGGTCGATCTGTTCCTTGTTGCCAGACTTGAGTTGGCCTTCCAGTGAGGCGCGACGGGCATCGAAGGCGGCAGCGGCCGAGGTGGCACCGGGATCGCCGCCAGCCATGGAGGCCTGAATAGACACCGCCAAAGCAAGCAACACTGAGCAACTACCAATTATCGCTCGACTAATCATTGATATTAACCTCAATAGTTACGTTCCACTATTCACCACTCACAGAATTGAACCGACTGTTCTCCTGAGCGTTCATTTTCCTTATTAGAACCTGAACTTTCGCAGAATCGACGGCCTTTTCCACTTCCAATCCTCATATACTCACCCCTTCATAGATCACCAACATCAAGGGAGTGGTAAATCCGGAAAAGCGGTTGAATTGGCTTGAACACGTAAATGGCATAATCTGACGCTATTCCCCTGACTTCATCCAATCGAGAACCGCTATTAACATGCCGCAACACATGCACACATTTAGAATATCCGAGAAAGCATTCAATTTAAACAATTCCGGCGACACAATTAGGGTACCATCGGACCCGGAAAATTCGGTAAAAGCTGACCGTATCAATAAGCGAAAGCACGCAGAAATCACAAACAAGCAGACACCGAAAGCAAATCTTCTGCGAGTAAATTTTCCCATGCCAACTAGCTCCTCAGCACTCACCTATCGCGGACATATCCATATATTTCGAGCGTCTTCTTCCCTGTCTCAGTTGGAATATCGGTATCCAAAAACACGGTATCGGCCCATTCCAAGTCTGTGTCGGCAGTCCTCACGACAAGCTTATAAAGTTTTTTAGGCTCAATTTCAATTAATTTGGGCACCATCTTGCCTTGTGATGAAGCTTTGGCGGCAATAATCCGAAATCCTTGTTTGTCAACAATATTTATTATCATCGATTGTTCTTTGGGCGAATCAAATCTCTTCCAAAGAAAATAGCCAGGATCCAAAGAGATGAATTTTGGTGCATTCACTTTTAAGGTCAAGACAGTTCTTGAACCATCGTCCATCTCAACCAGCGCCGTAAACTTAAAGCTACCGCGCCGATCACCAACGGCTCCCTTGATCACGATCTCGCCCTTCTCGCTCGGCTGATATATCTTCTTATCCGCCACAGCAGACGTACAGCCACATGAAGGAAGAATGCGACTGATCGCGTGCGATTGAGATCCAACGTTCTTGAATGTCATACGACCTTGCGCATACCCGTCATATGCAGACACATTGATGCTTAGCTCCTCCATATCCCAATGAATGTCGGCAGCTTTTGAGATAGCAGGTTGACCCGCTAGACAAATTACGAGCGAAAGTAACGCAAATTGTAGCCGCATGTTCATCTTTCACATAACAAAGCTCACAGTTACTTGGTTGGCGTCGGTAATGAAGGTTGAGTTAACGCAGGCTGAGTTGTGGCCTCTTCCATCAATTTCAACGTACCATCGAGTCGTCTCTTTAAACTCAGTCGATAGTTGGAAACAACTTCCCGAATGTCGCCAGCTTCATCTGGATAGCTTGTTCGTATTTGGTCCAATTCTTTGTCTCTACCCTGTTTCAACAAATATTTAAACAGATCGCGCCGAGCCGCGGGCGTTCGAAGCTCGTTCACGAAATCGCGCACCGGGACTGGCATATTCGCAAAGCGTAGTATCTCTGCGTGATCCCACATATACTGGCATCGCTCTGGACCAAGCTCTTGAAAGTATGCCGCAGCGAGCCACTTGTGGTAATATCTCGCCAGAGCCTTGGAATAAGGAGCACTCGCTGTATCCGTGCGCTGCATGACGTTTCTTATCTGTTCTGCATCACTCCCCTCGAACATATTACCCACCAATTGAGCGAAATTAGGATCCTTCAACTTCGTCCAAAGCTGGATCGTTACCGGGGATAGGATGATACAATTTGCAAAATCCCGTGAATCTCCTTTTATTTGGTAAAGAAGTAAAAACGCTTGTGCCCGCTCCGGGGCCGGCAGACTCTGGCCTTCAGCTATTTGACGTAATTTGAGCGCGTCCAAAGAGAGTTTCCCATCGCGGACAAATTCATAGAAAGTCGCGCGTATGAAGACAATGTCCCGCAAAATATCGTTTTCGTTATCTTGGGGTCTAATCGATCCTTCAGACTTGTATCGAGCAAATATGTTTTGGCTCACTTCCGACGCGTGGCCAAAAAAGTAATCAATATTAGCCTGCAATGCCTGCTTGTAATACAGCGCAAGTTGTTGATTGTCGATGGCTCCATAACCTCTCAAGCCACAAACGAAAATCAATAGGGTACCGAAGACTATCCCACGTATATTCATCTAGCAGCCTCTAGAATTATGAACAGAAGAGATAGCTGGCGCGGCCTCCATTCAATCCGCGCCAGCCCTTAGTTTACGACCGATTCAGTTCCCGCTACAGCAGGCCTCCTCTTTGTAAAAATCAGCCCCGTCGAGGTAATACGACGCTAACTGAATGGGGCCTTGGGGAGTTTCGTCGGTGCTTCCTGTTTGTTTCCAAGTCCCGTCGGGCTGTTCTTCGTAAACCGTGTCGATCCACGATGTCGGGTTGTCGTGCACAACAGCGAGCGGTGCCTGCCAAGTCCATCTCATCCGGTGGAGGGAATCGGAGGGGATGGTGGTGTCTACCGTGACAGTACGGCTAACGCTACCCGAGAGCGTAATACCCTCGACAATATCGCCGCTCCCTGATACACCCGCTGTGTAGGAGTCAGATATATGCTTGGGAGAGTTACATTGGGCTGTCCAAGGCCCACCCATATTATCATATTCACCGTCGTATGTAATGTTACCTTTGCGGGTTTCGACTTCCTTACTCCATTGAGTCTGAGCCACTGTGCTGGTCGTATTGTATGGGGCGGGCGCAGGAAAATGGAAATTAAAAAAAGGCTGATAGACAACTGTCCAATCCCCAGCCACATTCGTGCATACCACGGTATATACGTCAACCTTTCCTTGGGCTTGATCCGGATTACTACACGTGCTCGCATTGTTGGGGTCTTTTGGAGTGATTGTATACGAAATGGTGCAGGTCACGTGATACGCTTGTGGCCCCTCGTGCGTGAGAGGATTAATAGTGATCCATGCGGTATTCCCAGCCCAACCCGTTACGTTATAGCTCCACGTATAAGTCGGAGCGGAAACATTGCATTCCTGAAGAATGTTCTTGTCCTGGTCAGGCCTGGACCCGTTGCTGTCATCTAACGGATTCGCCGTAAACTGAACGGAAAGCGATTCCCCCATACACTTGACTATGGGATTTGAAGACGTATCTCCCGGCGTTGCAGGATTTACAGCTATCTCTACATGCCACGCATACGACACATTGGATAAAGAGTGCAAACACAGTAAAACCGCGATGATAGTAGCGAGAACTCTCCGCTTGAAGCTTATCACAACAAGACTTGACGCATTCATCTGTTCTCCTCAAAGCAAATGGATCAGTAAAGGTTCTTCTCCAGGATTAGATTTCGATTCTTTTGGGCAGTTCGTCGTCACACTCTCCTTCTCGCAGGGTGCTTATTCGGCGATTCCCGGTGTTAACTGTACTTGTCTTCGCCACGCCCTTTCGTACAAGTCTTGCATCCATGTCCGATCTTCTCTAGTCCAAAGAGGAATTTGCCACCGCCATTCGGTAAGACACAAGTCAGGAATATGATTTGATTGCGCCAGACGATAGGATAGCAATTCAAGCTCTATGCGATGCAAAACGCGGCGTGGGTTGAACGAACTATTGAATAGGTGGTCGATTTCCCCGGAACCAGATGAGCCGTCTGAATCGATTGGCTCAATAGAGCAATTGCTTGAGGGACTGATGGTGATTCCACCCATCCATGGCACGATTAACGGTTGTTTGTCCCTAGTCTCGTGGTCATCGAAGTTGTCAGCAAATACTCCCGACAATATGGTGTTGAAACTATGATTTCTCGAAATTCGAATTTCGTAATCAGCCGGGCCCAGCATTAGAGATCGCTTGTAAACTCCGCCGACAAACGACTGCACTCGCGAGTGAGCAATGACACTATGCGCCTCGTTCATAATTACAATGTCGTAGTCGCGGAGGCGGTTGGGCCTTTTATGGCCGTCATTATTTACAAAATATAAGCTCACTTGAAACGCACCGGCCGGCACGCTAAACCCTAGCACGATATCAGGGCCGTCAATTCCAGGCGGATAAACCTCTCCGTGATCATCCCATTCGGCCTGTCGGCGATGCCCCAGAAGTGGGTTGTACAATGACCGAATATCATCCGTTTGTTCCGAAGCGATCCAAGCTCGCACATCGTCGTGCTGGTCGAAGGAATCGCTTAATCGCGGGACGACATGAAACCTGTTGACCCAGTTGAATTGATGATCTAACGGAGATGCCATAGCGCAAAGCACATTAAACTGTCTCCCGTATCGACCAACCCAATCGCCCTGCGTAATCCAGTCGTCGCTCAATGTAATGACTCGCGCCGGTTCACCTGCGGCGGAATTCATCGTTTCTAGATGCTCTAATCGTTGCATCAAATGGGCGCTCGGTTCAAAGCTCGCTGGCATTGCGACTGGCTCAGCGTTCGCCGTCCGTGCAACCGGACGCGGCAATCTGTTTGAAATTCCTAGCAGAAGACCCTTTCCATATTCAGCTGCCAAAATTTGAGTTTGCAGTGGGATCACTTTAGTTACGTAACTGGAGCCGAAGTAAGTCTCAGAATGGCTTAATAGATCGCCATGTGTTCTAAACGCTTCGACCCCATACTCACGGTAAGATAGATAAAGTGATCCATTGTCACCTTCAGCAACACTCGTTATGTAATCCTCTGCCAATGTCGCTTCCGGGGTTATTGTGCGGTGTTTGACATTGCCGTTCGTGGAACCATTCACTTTGTTTGTCCAGTCTGCTCCACGTCGAAAGTACCAACTTTCGCCTTGGTCCTTGCTCCAAGCTAATCCTGCCGTGGTGGCGGCGTACACGGTGCCGTCATTTGCAACGAGAATGTCGTTCATGAGGTTTGAGGGCAGGCCGGGACCAGTCGGTGTGGTGGGCAAATCGTCGGTGAAGGTGGCGGATGAGTCGTCTGCGTTACGATGTGCAACCTGTTTCGCAACCTGTTTCCATGTTTTGTAGCAGTCTTTCGGAGATGCTATGGCGATGCCATCGCATTGAGTTGCGACGTAGACGGTTCCGTCGTTCGCGAAGGCAAGGGAGTTGGCCTGGTCGCTGGGCAGTCCGTCGCCACGGGTGAGGTAGGACCAAGTATCTGTGCAAGGAAAGTAGATGGCGAGGCCGGCGGAAGTACACATCCAGACGGAGCCCGCGACCGCGCTGCTTTTCCCCGTCAGCGGGTCGGTAAACGTCGGGGTTGTAATGGGTAATTGGGACGGGTGGAAATCGGGGGCGACAACGATTTTGAAAATTCTTTCTCCGAGGGGGCCGTTGAGGGTGTCGGGGCGACTGAGGCCTCCGACGACTTCGTAGCACTGGAATTTTTCGCCGTTGAAGACGCTGATGCCGTGGTTGAGGTGGCCGCACCAAATGCGGCCCTGGCGGTCGCAGGCCAGGGCGTAGATGTAGTTGTCGCCCAGGCCGCACTCAACGGCAGTTGCCGCGATCGGGGGATTGCCATCCGGGGGCGGGTTCTTGGTGGCGACGAATTGCGTCCACATTCCATCGGCGGGGGAAAAGCGGTAAAGTCCTTCGCCCTCTGTCCCCACCCATAGATTGTTCTGCCGATCCAGGCACATGGACATGACGAAGTGGCCTTCGCCCATGGGGGCGTGGAGCCAACCGGCCGCGCCGGGGAGCTTCAGGTCAACGAGTTGTTGCCAGTCCCGCAACGTTGGCACGCGCTCGCCGCAGATTTGTTTGAGGTAATGCTTGGCGGTAGCATTGAGGTCGCTGTTATTCTGGCTGAACATCGGAACCAGTGCTCCCCCTTGCCCCGCTTCCCCGACAAGCGTGTTATTGAAGGGCGTTCCCGCGGAACCGGCATCGTTGACCGCGAAGGGCAATGCCGCACCGGTCCCCTGATTATTGTTGAACGGCAGCACCGCTTGCTGCAGCGGCGCGGAATTGTTCTGGCTGGGATTTGCGGCGACAGGGTTTGGCGCTATTTCCGGCGATGGCTTCATCAGCCCGCCCCAGCGAACCAGCGCCCACGTGCCCAGCGTGGCAAATCCCACCATCGCGCCAAAGAGCAGCCATTGTTTCCGTTGGGTCACGGCACTTCCTCCCCACCTTCGCTGGCCGACCGTTGCTGAGTGGCGTCAAAACAGTGCCGCAGAGCGAATTGGTTGCTTACGACCGCTCTATCCGAGCTAACCGTAGCCTTGGGTACCCCGAGACGGACCGTGGGCAAGCACACACCAGCCCCATTCCATTGAGGCCGCATTACGTCAATGGGACCAACTAAAGAATTTGCATTCCACGGCAGTTCCGCAAGCTCATAATGATTGCCATGGGGCGTATTCGATGCTCCGCCTTCCGAATGTCTCAATTGATGAGCGGCATTCTGCAAATGCGTCTTGCGCCACTCCGCGCGCAAATGCAAACCCACGACCACAGCCCCAACAACCGAGACGAAGACGACCAACATAATGGGAGCGAGCAATGGGAATCTTCGCTGTCGATCTTGATGCGCACTCATTCAAATTCCCAGAAGATGAGCAAAGAAAATGAAGCTTATGGGAAGCTACCACGAGTCTCGCCAGAGTCAAGAATAAAAGTCGAAAAATGTTCACATATAGATTGTCCCGTTCAGACGTCGCGCGTTTCCTAGAGTTTCTTCTTGCCACCAAATGTCGGTGAGGGTAGGTTTTCGACACGCAAGTCTTGGATAGTTCTGTTGCGTGGCGTTTTGCCGCAGTTCGCTGTAATTGTGGCAGTCGGAACGATGAGGTTGTTTGGTCTGCCATGGACCTCCCGCGGTTCTGTTGTAATGTTCCTTGTTGACAAGTTTTATGAATGCTGTGGTTCTGGGTGCCGCGCCGGCCAAGAAGCCAAAACCCGACGTCGTCCAGCCGATTATCAATGGACTGATTTCGCCAGATCCAAAAGAGCAAAAGGTTGCCATCGATAAATTGCGCTCTAGCGCTGGAACCGATTGGGATTCAACGAGTTAAATGGATAGATGGTGGCCCGCGATGCTAGCGACGAAAGATTACGACGATGCCGAGCAAATCATCCAGACCGTCATCATCAATCAACCTATTGTTTCCATCATGGATGTCGCTTTATCGGTTCTTAAAGAAGTTGATTTCTCTCCGGAGTGTTTTGATTCCGTGGAATCGAACAAACAACGTGTATGACCGCATCGCTTGAGTCGCCGCCCAGTGTTCGACGAAGCACCTCTTACAGGCCATGGGAGTTCCTTGTACTTGTCTCCGCCCTGCTAGCGCTTGCCTCTATCCTGAAACTGTGGGCCTTTGCCACAACACCCTCTTCCACCATGCAGTGGACGAACAAGCCGCTTGTTGTTCTCGGCGGCTCCGCCTTTGAAATCCTGCTGGCCTCTTGGCTGGCTTCGGGGTGGCAGCGCCGAACCGCGAACCTCATCGCGGTGGGTTTCTTTTTAATTGTCGTCTGCATCGCAGCGAGCAAATGGTCGTCAGGTGAGCTCTCCTGCGGCTGCTTCGGGCCGCTCAAGGTGTCTCCTTGGATCACAACCTTCCTGGATTTGGGAATCCTCGCGGGCCTTTTATGGCAACTATTCCGGAAGGGCCAACGACACGCGCGTGCATCCACAGCCAGGATTGTTGGGGCGCTCGTTGTCGGCGGGAGCGCTGCGATGGCGATGCCCGCAATCGCATACCACTTCCATCCAGCAGCCGCGAGCGGCGAAGCCGTTACCGACGCCAGCGGCTTGATCGTGCTCGAACCGGAGAAATGGGTCGGCAAGCCGTTTCCGCTTGCCACGAAGATCGTCACTCAAAAGACCATCACGCAAGGGGTCTGCCGGATAGTGCTCTTTCATAGCGATTGCCCGGACTGTCAGCGACTGATGCCGCAGATAGAACAAACCGCTCGGACCAAAGGAGTGCGAACGGTGCTGGTAGAAATTCCCCCGGTTGCGCCACCGGGGCAATCCATTGTTCCGCCTGCTACCGTTTGTGAGATCGGAACGCTCGATTCTTCAAAAGAGTGGTTTGCTACCACACCCGTCATCATCGACTTGGCCGATGGGCAAGTTGTGCGGCAACAGTCCGGCGGGCAAGCCCAGCCGTGAATCCAACCAAATATGTCCAGCGCCTAAAGGTGGCGGTTCATGGCTGTGCGGGGGAAGTCGTTCCCCCGACACGATAGGCCCGCGCCCACACCTGCAATACCTGCCCTTCGCTGCTGTCGGTCGCATGGGACGCCAAACCTCCCGAGATCGCATGACTTGCGTCTTTTCTGTTGAGCGCGCCGACGAGATACAGCCCACCGGAACGCACCGCGACGAGCGTGTCGAGGCTCTGATTGGCGAGATTCGGATAACCTTGTATAGCAGTTCCGACAATGTCATCGAGCGCAAAGTGGAGTTTCATCAAGCCTTGTCCTTGTCCGAGGTCGCGCATCGTGACCGAAACTTGCAATCCTGTCGGCTTGTAGGTCACGGACTGGACAGTCGTGGTGCCGTAAGGACTTACCGCATTCTGGACAATAGGTACCTGCACGCCCTTGGAGACGCTGGCCGCCTCACCATCGACAACGAGCAGTAGTGGTTCGGCCTCCATGTGCACCTCGCGATTCTCGCGTGCGGCTTGAAAGACGGCATTGATCGACAGGTTCAACGCCTCACCCCCCTGCACTCCCCTAGTGATTTGTCCTAATGCTGATGCGGGTTGTGCAGCCACCTGCGCCAACTTCAACGTCAAATCGGCAGCCGGCGTCACATCCAGCCCCAGGTTGCGTGTCTTGGAGACATCGAACGAGATAATCTCCAATTGCACGACCCAGGACCACGACGGCGCTGTGTCAATGCCGTCGAGCAGTTCATTGACGCGCTGCAGCACTTCGACGGTATCGCCGACGACCACCAGACCATCGGTGAACGTCGCCGACCTGCCGTTCTGGCTTTGCAAAGTCACCAGCGCCGCGGCAAGGTCTTCCTTGGACAGCCTGCGCACCTTGCGCACCAGAACGCCGCGATCCTCCGGACGCGACACCCCCAGGAAATACACGTTCCCTGTACGGGATGCCGCCACCCCGAGCCGCCGAGCGATGACACCCACGACCTGCGGCACCGGCGTATCCACGACATCCAAAGTGACCGCCTGGCTATCCAAATCCGCTTGGCAGACCACGGACACACCGGTCTTGTCGCTCAGATACCGCAGGAACGTCCCCAGCGGCATCGCCTGCACAGAGAGCGTCACTTTCGCTTCGGCACGTTCCTCTTGTGCTTTGGCACCCGGCACATCATCGAGGGCCGCGTAGAGCGCCTGAAACACCGGCTTGCGTGGCTGCTGGAGATTCACCCCCCCCGCCTCTGGCAGCCGGCCGCAGCAATTCAGACTTAGGAGCAGCAACAGAATCGACCACCACGCCCAGCACTTCGGACGGAAGCCCAACCACGGTGCCATCATCAAACTCCACACGACGGCGGTTCCAGTGGATCGCCTTGACGATCCTTCCGGCATACAGACCGGAGTCCACACGCTCTCCCACGCGATAACTCTGGCCGTCACTCAGGGTCATCGATTCGGGGGTGAGACAGACAACAAGGGAGGCTTTGGAGAGCTTCGATTGGAGTTCCGTCAGTTCCCTTTCCAGTTCAATGGATCGGTTACGCTCGTCCTGCAATTCGTTGTAGTATTCCTGTGCCTGTTCCTTTTGAATCGCGAGCGCTCTTTCCGCACTGGCCTTCTCTGTTGCGGGAACGACTTGCTTTGCAAACGGCCGCGGCAGATCCTCGATGGTCGTTCTAAGACCCGGCCTTACTTCCGCCCATGGATTTGTTGCAGCATTTGCCGCTTTGTGGGTAATTTGAACGCCGCCCAGATCGCCCATCGCTGCACGATTCATTTGGGAAATGACGCGTCGGTTCATGAAGTTCACCGACTGGAGCATCAGCCAGACCAGTCCTCCGCAGACCAGCCAGACGAAGAAGCCGTACAACGCTCCCTTGGTCACCAGGCGCGGCCAGTTGTTCCGGATGAACC
>Ga0335069_10002459_pt1 | contig 28552 bp, 51 predicted proteins | sample Lox_Sample_11_FD_206714 | JGI IMG/M metagenome (GOLD analysis project Ga0335069, IMG submission 206714) | Soil microbial communities from Loxahatchee National Wildlife Refuge, Florida, United States - Lox_Sample_1.1 | ecosystem: Environmental > Terrestrial > Soil > Wetlands | place: USA...
ACATTGCGTACAATGGCATTGCATGTAATATGATCTCCCATTCCTAAGTGGGTGTGGATATAAATATCTTTTTTCATTATATTTTATTTTTGCGTCATAAACTTTTTTGTGATCCATCTTCCTGAATAATTTTAGTTTTTGGAAGAGCATACATATAGGTTCTATAACTCATTTTTTTATAGATAATATTCATTAAACATTTTAACATCTAAATCTAAATCTTTCATCCAATAATCAGAATTTTTTATTTCATTTTTTTCTCTTTTTTCTAAAAGAAATTTAAGAATTGATAATTCTAATTTTTTTGGTTTAAATGAATTATATTTCATATTTTCATAATTTTTTAGCTAAAATCCAACATTGCATTGGCTTATCTCTATCATTTCTAATGTAACCATCTTTATCCATTAAATCTGAATAAAAAGGCCACCCCTTAGTAAATAGATGATGAGCATAATCTATATTACCAAATTGCCCTATTTCAATAACTTGAAAACCAACAGACATAAACATTACAGCTAAACCCATGGGTGTAAATCCTTGAAAATGAATAGGAGTCATATGAGGGATGTTTACGGTTGGAACACTAGTAAATACATATCCTCCGGGTTTAACATGCTCAGCTATTCTTTCCATAGCCATATAGGGATTATAAAGATGTTCTAGAGTTTGAGAAAAAAGAATAAAATCAAAATCCTTTTCTGGTAAATTTAAATTATGTAAATCATAGTTTAATCTATCCAATTCATAATCTGCTTTTCTTTTGTAAAGATATTGGATATAAAATTCTTCTGGATCATTGCAAGTTACCAATAATTTTTTAACTGGGTTTATTTTATATTTAAATATCCATTCCTTAAAATCTAAAATTGTCCACATTCTTGCAAAATCTGTAGTTGCAGGCTTATAGATAATACTTTTCCAATCAGGATGGTTTAAAAAATCAGAAAATTTTTCATATTTTTTAAAATATGAATCCGGAAGATTTACATGTTTTTCGTAAATTTGATATAAAGTAGGTAAATTAAATTTTTTCATAGTGTTATCCATTCCTTTGGAGTTATTAAATCAGTTTTTACATTGGCAACCCAATTTTTGGGAGCAGTAATTATTTTATTGGGATTTTCATTAAGCCAAGCTCCCCACCAGCTAAATGTGCTATTTGCTATAATATTATGTTTGCATTTACTCATTAGCAACATATCTTTCCAGCCATCTTTTTGTGTATTTTCCACAAAGGTAGCATTAATCATAAAATTTCTTTTGCACCAGGCAATATCATCAGAAAATACAAAAAACTTTAGAGGTTTTGTATAAGCACTGGAAAAGGAGCTTGACTTAGTATTTTTTACCAGATAAGCTACTGCCATGCCATAGTAATTCATCCAATCAGCCTGAAAAAAATATCCTGGCATCTTAGTATAATCAGTTCTTCTAACATGAATTGATACACTATTGCTATTATTTATATCATTAAGAATATTTTTGTTTTTTTGATCCAATTCTTTTATAAATGTAAAATCTTTTCTAAGAACAGTATCATTGGGAAAATAGCCGGTGTTTTGCCAATTTCCCTCTACATATCCTTCTTTTACATTTAATATTTCAGGGCTAAAAACTGGCCAATTTTTTTCTCCATAGCGTATAAGTTTTTTTGCCTCTTCTAAAGAAGAAATACGCTTTTTAACTATATTAAAAACATTTTCCAATTCAAAGCCGTTATGTTCTCTTGCTTCAAAGGGTTCATAATATACATCCAAACCCATTTCTAAATATTTCCTAAATAGAGCATATTGAAACATCTGGTTTCCTAGCCCACCTACTATTCTAACTGCTATCATAATTTTTTTATTCTTTCATGAAAAATATGAATATCTCTACAATTTAAACAAATACATTCATTTAAATTTTTATAATTTTCTTTATTATTTAAATCTAAAAAATAATCTACAAATGTAGCTATAAATTTATCATGGCCACATATTGGGCAACACCTATGTAATTCATTATAGTTTTCTAAAAATTCATTATATTCATTGTCATTATTCATAATTTTTTAAACTCCTCAAGTATTTTAGTTTTCCAATAACTCATATTTAATTTTTCATAGCTATATTTTTTATTTAGATATGAATACAATAAATCATAGGTAATTTCTGAATAATCATTTACCTGAATAATTGGTAATTCTTTATATTCATCATACATAGAATGTTTTAAAACAATTGGAAAACATCCCATATATAAAGCTTCCCAGGTTCTATGGCAATCCATACCATTTCCAGGAGGAGAAACTACAAATTGATATTGAGCCATATTTTCACAATAGTTGTAATAATTTAATAGCTCATTAAAACGCTTGCAATTTGTTTTTCCTTGTTTTAATAAATTTTTTTGTTCATTAACCAATTCATTTATATTTGAGGGAAATTTAGGTTTATCCCATATATATTTAATATTAGCTGCATTAAGTTTATTTAAAATATTTTCTCTTTTTGCGGGGTTATTGGGTGTGTACCAATTACAATAGAGGATTTCTTTATTTTTTTCCTTTGCCTTTAGTCTTTCTAAATTTTCCAGAAACCATTCTAAATCTAAATATGTTTTATCCGAATCCTTATTGGGAGTTAAGCCTATGGGAATTCCAAATAAATCTGGATGAACATAATCCTTATTTTCTGCAAACCATTTTTTAATGCATGCGGGTCTTTTATTAAATTTTTCTTTGGTTATAGCATAATCTGATGCGTGAGTAATTAAAACATACTTTCTTCCAGCAAAAGCCAATTGTTTAAATAAATCATCTAATACAGTCGTATTACACCAAATTATAGCATTTTTCTTGAGTATTTCATTGGTAAAATACTTTCCATCTGAATAATTTACTATAAAATCTGAAAAATCTCTAAAAGTATTGGTATTTATGTAATCTATCATTATTTAAATTTAAAACCTATTGAATTAAAATAATCAGCATTAGTTTTTGATAATATGGTATGTTCCAAAGAAAGAAAAGTAGATCCTTTATATTCTCCTAAATTATAATCATAGTTTTCTTCTGGTAATAATCTTTTAAATGTTCCATTTTTTTCTTCCCATTTTTTCTTAAGCATCTCTTCTCCAACTTTTCCATTCCATGTTGATTTTAAGTTTATAACTGGAACTCCCACCTCATCATACCATGCTAATCCTGCTTCAATTAGTCTTCTTATAAAATCTGCATCTTCACTTCCCCCTCCTAAAAATCTTTCATCAAAAAAACCAATTTTTCTAATTAAATCTTTTTTAAAACCAAATAAATGAAAATTTTGCAAACATACGAGAGCGTAATTTTTTGCAATTAAATATTTCATTTTATCTATATGAAGAAAATTTGCTCTTATTTTATGGTTTACTATAATTACAATTTCTTCCTTTGCACTTAATATGCAATCATTAATTAACTTTGCAAAAGAAGGATAGTTTTTTCCGTTAAATATTTCACATTCTATTCCTTGTAATGAATTTTTAGCCTGTTGAGCCAATGGAAAATTATTTGAAGGAATTATTATTGAATATTTATCTTGCTGCATAAGTTTTTGAGAAAAATGAATAACCATCAGGAGATCCAGATTTGGGAGGATCATAAATTCCTAAGCTTTCTATTTTAATATTGTGTTTATCGCAAACCAACCCCAACGCTCTTTCTGCTGCCATAGCATCTAATTTATTTATGGGAATAAACCAATCTTCTTTCATTTTGTTTAAAACAGAATGCAATCCAAATATGTTACATCCAAATAATAATTGTGAATAATTAAAGGTATTATAGTGTAATGATAAAATAAATCTATCAGTATTGCTATCATATAAGCCATTTTTGGCAGTTAAAAATGTATAAATATTATTAGTTGTAAGTTTAGGAATAACATAAGAAAATATATCTTCCTTTAGATGAATGGAGTCTTGCATACAAAAATAAAAATCATCATTTACATTAGCCAAAGCATATTTATATGCTCCAACTTCAAAGGAATTTTTAGGATTATGTAGAATTATATAATTTTCTTTTTTTAATTTTTCTATATAATCTAAGTGTAATTTATTTGATGATTTATTATCAACTATACATACTTTTTCATTGGAAATATTAAAGTTTTTTAAATCATCCAAAAGAACTTTTAAAAATTCTTTTCCATTATAGGTGGAAATTATTATCATAGTATTTTATTAGATCATCTATATTACTGGAGCAAAGAAGAGGCAATGCTTCATTTATATTTTTTTCATTCCAATTCCACCATTGCATTTTCAATAATTTTTCTATTTTTTCATTGCTAAATCTAAACATCCAAAATTTAGAAGGATTTCCACCAACAATGGAATAGGGTTTAACGCTTTCAAATACTGTTGAATTTGCAGATATTACTGCTCCATCACCTATTTTAACACCACTTAAAATTGTTACATTTGCTCCTATAAAAACATCATTTCCTATTACAATATCTCCATTTGTGGTGCCAAATTCTTTTCCCTGTTTAACGCAAATTTCTGGAAAATTTGTAAATTTTTCCTTATGAATATAGCCAAAGGGATAGGTTGTAACAAAATTTGTTCTGTGTTTACCACCAAGAAATATCTGTAAATTCCAGGCAATGGAGCAAAATTTTCCAATAAATAATTTTGCATCATGAGAATTATATAATCTAATTCCCTCGTGACCATAGGTATATTCTCCAACTTCTACATTTCTTGGTTGTAGAGTGTGAACATCTTTTATTATAACTTTTGGCATTTAATTGATTTTAATAATTCCGGTTCGTATATCTCTAAAAACTACTCTAAAATGTTTTTGAATTTCCTCAAAAAATTGATGAATACTTATCCAATCTAAATCATCAAAAATAATATAACCATTTGAAATTTTTGGTAATATGCTATAAAAATCTTTTTTAACTGCTTCATAAGTATGATTTCCATCTATAAAACAAACTACATTTTCCATTTTTTCCAATGTATCTATAACTTTTACACTATCTCCTTTTATAAGTGTAAAATTGGTGTGGCCATTTGTCTTTAGTTTATTTTCAATATCATCTCTATTGGCTACATCGCCATAGTGAGTATTGCCATCATCTATTACCTGAAAATCTTCAAATAAATCTATTCCTATTGCATATAATTTTATATCTTTACATTTATTTAAAATATCATTAAACGTACCTCCAAGCCATACACCGATTTCAATATAATTTACAGGTTTTTGATTTTTTAAATAAAGCCTATGACAACATTCCACTATATGAGTTCTTTGGGCATCTGATGCTCCAGGTATTGACAAAACTTGCTCAGGTGTAGCAATTGATTTGGTTCTTGGCCTATTTAAATATAAAGTTTTAGGATCAAACATATTATTATTTTTTATTGCGATTAACTAGATCTACCATTTTATTTACTGTATTAAAATTATCCGGGGAAGCTTCAATATCAGGTATTTTTACTTGAAATTCATTTTCCAAAAATACTAAAACAGAAACCATTGAAAAAGAATCCATATAACCACCCGTAATTAAAGGAGTATCATAGGTAATTTCATTTAAATCTTCACAAACACAATCTTCTTCAGGAAATTTGCAATATGAATAATGTTTAACTCTTTTTTCTTTGGGTGTTTTATCTCCAAATTGACTAATAATGTGCTTTAAAATTATATCTTTCATTTCCATAAATTTATATGGAATTATATGTTTAAAAGATTAAATAGTTTTGAGAGAATCTATTTCATTTAATAATGCTTCCAACCTAATAGGAGAATTAGGGTCTTTTGGTCTATTTACATATCTATAAAATTCTACTGTATCTGGGTGGCCTCCAATAAAATTTCTATATTTTGTTGTATCATTATTAAACATGTTATTTAATTTATCACTTATCATTTGATGAGATGCAGCCGGATTATATTTTCCCTCTAGAATTTCATGTCCAAGATAAGAATATTCATCCATTAATTTTGAATTGGAAACAAATATAAAAGGAGTTTCTATTCCCCACATTGGTTCTAAAGTAGTATAAAAAAGATCATTATCTTTTCCATACATATCAATTTTATTAAAAACTATTAGATCCAATCTACTTATAAATACCCATTTATAGGTAAAATTATGTTTTATTTCCCAATCTCTTTTAAGTTTTACTCCTCTTTCAATGCTAATTGCAGAACTAGTAGCATTATAAGCCTGTCCTGACATATTAAGAGAAACATTGTTTTCAAATATAGAGTCTGTAGGATTATAAAGATCTTTTAATATGCTTGCATCTTGTATAGACCAGGAATGAATAAATACATCTGAATCATATAGAGATAAAATATTATGTTTTATTGTTTTAGCGCATTTAACCATATCTGCTGGTCCGCCCGTTCCATTTCTTCCATCTTGAGAATCAAACCAACTTTCATATCCAACCATGCCATGCAAAACAAAAGCAATTTTATCCTTTGCTTCCATATTATTTTATTATTTTAACATTATTATTTATGGATATTAGCCTTTCGCTAATTTCGGTTGTATAGGATGCGGCCTTCAAAATAACAATGGGATTTTTTAATTCTTTAATAACAACAGGATCAAATGTACATAATTCAGTTCCATAGAGAAAATGGGATTGTTTATTTTTGTCTTCATCTAAAACACCACTAAAATCTTTAATATTTAATCCCATATAAATTAAAAATTGAGAAAATGGACCACAGCCAAAAATATATTTTCCGTCACTGTTTTCTTTTTCTAATAATTTATTTATGCGAATCGCTTCCTTAGAATAATAATTTACATAATTATTAAATATTTTTTTATTTCGTTTATAATTATTTTCTAAAGATAATACTTGTTTTTTACTTTTTTCATAAGTAATAAAGAAATTATAATCACTAAATGGTATACTATCTACATATTTAAATCCTGTTAAATATAGTAAAAAATTTATGTTTTCCATATCTATGGAATATGTATGTTCAAAATTTAATGCATTTGTATAATAACTTTTTAAACCATTAATTATATGGGGTACAGAAAAAATTAATTTTCCGTTATCTTCCAATAAATTATAAAATTTTTCTAAATAATCTTTTGGGTTATAAAAATGCTCAAGAGTATGAGATAAAATAATGGTATTAAATTTTTCTTCTTCTTTTGTATTACTTTCAAAAAATGTTTCACTATATTCTATCTGTGAATTTATTTTTTTGATGTTTATATTTTTATCGTATAATTTATATTTTTTAATTTTTTCTTTTTTAATCAATATATTACAAATAGATAAATTTCCACCACCAATTTCAAGAATTTTTTCTCCCATATTTTTTTCTATGTAATTAATAAACATATTATTATGGGTTTCCCAGGTTTTTCCTGTTATTGAATTGTGAGATACGCCATATAATTCATCTAAACCAATAAGATTTTCTAATTGTATACATCCACATTCTTTACAAATAACCCAAGTTTGATTTTCAGTTTTAAAAATCTCATTTTTTAAATGAAAATGAGGAAAAACCGGCATATTATTAAATGTTGTAAGATGCTCTAAAAAAGGAGAAGAACAAATTACACAATTATTTCTTTTTATCATTTTAAATTTTTATTTTTTCTGTATTAATATTTTCCATAAAATTTTTAGGGAAAATATTTTCCTTATATAAATTTTTTAGATAATTTATTAGACTTTTGTGGCCATCTTCAAATGAAATAGTTGGTTTCCATCCTAAAGCTTTAGCTTTATCTATATTTGCAAAAATTTCAAACGCTTCTCCATTAATTTCTGGCAATTGAATATAGCCATTATATGAAACACCCAAAATTTTTGCTATTTCTTTCATCATTTCTATCAAAGAACGAGATTTTCCTGTTCCTATGTTATAGGTTTCATTGTCTGTTTTTTTATTATCTATGCAAATATTTAAAAAAGAAATTACATCATCCACATGAATAAAATCTCTACGTCTTTCAGCATTTCCAAATATTATGGGTTTTTTTCCTTGAATCATTCTTATGGCAAAACCTGCTGATGCAGGTGGAACTGTTCTTTTCCAATCTTGCAATTCACCATAAACATTAAAAAATCTTAATAATGTATAATTTAATTTGCGCGTTTGTTGATAAGATTTAATTAACAACCCTGCCATAGCCTTTGATGTTGCATAAATTGTAGTAGGATTTAATTGTGTTTCAACATATGGACCATTGCCACAATTTTCATATACTGCGCTTGATTCTGGACAAATTATTTTTTTAATATTGTATTTAACACACCCCTCTAAAACATTAACAGTTCCCAATATATTATTATCCATCGCATCATAGGGATTTTTATCACAATCATATATGGATACTTTACCAGCAAAATGAAAAACATAATCTACTCCTTTAAAAAAAGGAATGATGTTTTTATCTCTTACATCAATTATATGTTGATAAACTTTAGTATTATCATGAATGCCAGGTAATATATTTCCAGTGGAAAGATTATCTATTCCAATAATTTTTTCTACATTATCATTGGTTAATAATGATTTTATAAAATTACTACCTATAAATCCACAAGATCCTGTAATTAAAATTTTCATGTTATTAATTTCATTAATTTTTCAAACATTTCATTGCCTTCTTCATCATTTTTTTCTGCTATTTTAATGCTAGGATAATAAGATTCAGGTAATTTAATATATAAACTCATAGTTTTTTGTAATCCTCTTATATCATCCTGGCTTAAAAATGGTTTAGGCATATTTAAAATACTTTCATCAAATAAAGAACACGGAATATCTTCACTATTTTCTATATATCCTTTTTCTAAACAAATTTCTCTAAGTTGTGTTCCAGAAAATGGCATAAAAGTAAATACATTTATGTTATGATTTTCCTGTAAAATTTCAGAAATTGCTTTATTCATTTTTATAGTTTTAAAAACATTTTCTCTAGTTTCTCCAGGTAATCCTATCATACTATTTACAGTTGCGTGAATTCCATATTTGGCTAACATTTTAAATCCTTCTAATGTTTGTTCATCAGAAACATTTTTCTTTAATAATTCATTTCTTATTTTTTCATCTCCATGTTCAAAGCCAACAGAAATTCCTTTACAACCCATTTCTGCAAGTATTTTTGTTTTTTCTTCTGTAAATGTATCTAATCTACTTGATGTCCAAAAAGGTAAATTAATTTCTTCAACATATCTTTTTGCCAGTTCTTTTAATTTATTAACACTTAATGCTAAAAATGTTTCTGAACTTATCCATAAAAAATTTAAATTATATTTTTCAACAATTTCTTTTATATCACCTATCATTTTATCTATAGATTTTACTCTATAGTAATGGCCAGCTTCCTCTGTTTTAAATTTTTTTCTTAAATCTGGCGCTAAACAATATGTGCATGAATGAGGGCATCCCCTTACAATATCTATTTGAGCCATTCTAAAAACATCATTTAAATAAGGCCTATAAAATCTCCAATCTTCATATATAGAAAAATCTGGAACTAACATATCATTTAAATTAACTAATGGCCTTATGGGATTTTTAATGATTTTTCCGTCCTTTTTATAATAAAGATTTTTAATGGAAGAACAATCTTCTCCATTCATTAATTTATTGCATAATTCTACCAACGCTCCTTCTCCTTCTCCTATGCATAGATAATCAAAGACATTTGTATTTAATATTCTTTCATATAAAAACGCACAAGTAACTCCACCACCTATTATTGTAATGTTTCTTTCTTTTATTTTATTTTTAATTTTATCTAAAAATTTTAAAGCCATACCTATTGTACTGTCTATTAAAGAAATACCTATAAGATTTGGCTTATATTCATTTACTACTCTTTCAAAATCATCATATACATCTACTTCTAGAGGATGTATATAATTTTCAATATCTGTTTTTTTAACATGGCCAAGTTTTACTCTTGTTTCTATTTCTGATTGAAATTGTTTAGGCCTATAAATAGTGGAGTCAAATAACTTAACTTCAAAATCATCAGCCTTTAAATATGCTGATAAAATAGCAAGATTGCTAGGAGTAACACCAAGTAAAGGCTCATTAGGAAATAAGAGCAATACTTTAAAATTCTTCATTTAATTTTTTAATTTTATTTCTTAATTCTGTACTACTCCAGGGATGTCTTCTTTCATTATATTTTATTGGACACAAATCCCATCCGGTGTGTTTAGTTCCTTTGTATTCTTCACCTACAAATCTTATATCTGGATTAATAAGTTTAATAATTATTTCTATGTCTTCTTCGGTCTCAAATGGAATAATCATATCTACATATTTAACTGCTTGTAGTTGAATAAATCTTTCCAACACAGATTGAATGGGTTTATTTTTTTTAGTTGGACGGGATATGGTGGGATCGGTAAGTAATCCAACTACTAAAAAATCACAATCTGCTTTAGCCTTTGATAACATTTCTATGTGGCCTGCATGCAATAGATCAAAGGTACTACATGTAAATCCTATTTTTTCTCCATTTTTTCTGTGTTCTTCTAATGTATTAAACATGATCAAGTTTTTTTAATAAATCTTTTGTTATTTTATAGTATTGATCTTTTAATTCCTGATTGGAAATATGTTTTAAAATTCTTATAAATTGTGTGGTTTCTATTAAAATAAGATCATATGCGGTTAAATCGGGTTTTGCATTAAGCCACATATTTAAAAATACTTCATATTCAAACATTCTATTGTATTTTCTATAGGAATGCATCATTTTCCCTATGTCCAATAGATAAGATGTCCAGTAATTTTCTTTCCAAAGTGGATCTATTAAAAATAATCCTTTTTTTGTTTGAATAATATTTTCTAGAGAAAAATCTCCATGACAAAATGTATTATAATTATTAAAGAAACTTTCTTTTTCTTTTAATTTTGGCAATATTTCATAAAAATCATTATTTATGTCGCAATGTTTTTCTATTTGTTCTATGTAATTTGAAAAAGGCACATAGGTTTTATACATTGAAAACACATTAATAATTTTATTAACATCTTCTATTTTAAATCTTTGACCACTATCTTCCAAATATTCCAATGATATTGTATTTCCAATAACATTATATACTATGGGAACATTAATAAGAGGAGCTGCCATAGAATACCACTTTGCAGCGTTTAAAGAATCTTCTGCTGTTTTATAAATTCTATCACCTCTTTTTTCTACATGCGCACCAGACCAGCCAGTATTTATTTCTCTTATATCTAACTTAATAAATTCTTCAGGAGTTAAGGATTTATCATCTACATAATAGGATGCAAGATATTTTTCAAAGGAAAGCATATGGTATTTAACGCCATGTTTCTTAAGCCAGCCTTCCATTTTTTCTCTATATTTCTTATCTGCTTCTTCGAAGTTTCCATTGCAAGATACTTGACCACGTGCCGTAATTAAAATAATTGTCCAACCTTCTTCATAAAGTTTGTTTAGTTTATTAATAACTTGCCACCTAGGTTCTGCATTTTCCCAATCATGTGTAGTTGTAACTGAAATGGTATCATCCACATCAAATATTATAGTTTTCCAATAATTTTTTAAAAATTCATTAATTTTCATCATAAATTATGAAATTCATTTGCTATTCTTTTTATCCAATAATCCATGTAAAGTTTTTCATAGCTATATGATTTTTGCAAGTAGGAGTGTAATAATTCATATGTTACATATCTATAATCCTTTACTTGAATTATGGGTAAATCACCATACTCTTTATATATATTATGCTTTATGACTATAGGAAAACATCCTTCATATAAGGCCTCCCAGGTTCTATGACAGTCAAGTCCATGACCCGGAGGAGATATAACAAATTTATATTTTGCCATATTTTCACAATAGGATTCAAATGATAAATTTTTATTAAAAACTCCTATGGTTTCATTTAATTGTTTTCTATCCCAAACATATTTTATTTCATTGGTTTTTAATTTTGATAAAATACTTTTTCTAAAGGTACTATAGTCAGGATTATTTTCAGGATTCCAATTACAATAAATAGTATTAATATCTTTTAAAGTATTTTTAAACTTTTCTATATTTTCACAAAACCATTTTATCTTAGCGGGCATTACATGTTCAGGATTTAAACCTATGGGAATAGGAATTAAATCAGGATGATTATATTCAGCATTAAGTGCAAACCATTTTTTAATACAAGGAGGCCTAGATTTAAATAATCTTTCATCAATTAAATGATCAGAATTATGAGTGATAAGAATATATTTTCTATTTGAAAATATAAGTTCATTAAACAAAAATGGAATAATATCTGTTTTGCAATATATTATAGCATTATCTTTAAACAAATCTCTAGAAACACCAAAGGAATTTATTTTAAAATGCGTAATTTTTTCAAATATATCTCCACTAATATAATCTAACATTTTACGAATTATTTATAATATTACATATAAATTCTATTTCATTTTTTTCTATATCTGGATTATTTGGAAGATATAGGCCTTGATTATGAATTATAGATGCCCAAGGAGTTATAGTTTTAGTATAATTTAATTTTTTCCAAAAGGGTTGTTCAGCTATTGAACCGCATACCAATGGACGAATTTCAATATTATTTTCAATTAATTTTTTAATGATAATATTAAAATATTTATTAGATGTAATATAAGGATATGCAAAATTTGATATAAATGTATTAGAAAAATCTTTTATTTTCCAATAATAATTTTCAATTAAAGATTGATATAGTAAATAGTTTTTATTTCTTTTTTCTATAGATTCATCTAATTTTTTAAGTTGTTCCAATCCCAAAAATGCCTGTAAATCAGTTGAACGTAAATTAAATCCTGGATAATAAAAAGTATAAAGAGAGCGAAAATCTGAAACTTGTTCTTTAATACGAAGTTCTTTTTGTTTATTCTCGGGTAAATCTCGATCCCACCCGTGACTTCTAATTGATAAGATAATATTATATATTTCCTCGTCATCCGTGTTAATTAATCCACCTTCAATGGTGGAAAAATGATGGCCATAGTATGTGGAAAAACTTGCCATAAGACCAAAATTACCTGTTTTAACACCATCATATGTTGAGCCTACACTTTCACATGAATCTTCCAAAAGAATAATATCATTTTCCTGGCACAATTCCATTATTTCTTTCATTTTATTGGGAAATCCCAACACATGCACAATAAATAATACTGATGGCTTATGAATTGTAATTAAATATCTCAAGGCATTAATATCTACACCGAGAGTTTCTTCATCAGCATCACACATTATGGGTTCTAAACCTAATTGAATAATTGGAGCAACTGTTGTTACCCATGAAACTGCAGGAACAATTATTTTTTTATTTCGTAATCTTCCTGACATCATAAGCGCATATATCATTGCTAAATTTGCAGAAGAGCCAGAGTTTACAAATACAGAATACTTTCTACCTTGCCAATTTGACCAGGCATTTTCAAATTTAACAGTTTGTTCCCCTTTAGTTAATCTAGGATCTGTATTTAGCCATTCAATTAAATTTTGAATGTTATCTTTACTTATCGTATTGTTGACTAAATTTATTTTCTTCCCAATCAATTTCATTTTCTATTTTCTCCATTTTAATGTCTAGTAATGTATCTTCTAAAAGTTTATTATATAGTATTTCTTTAGAATTTAAATAAAGAATTTTCTTTTTAGGAATTATATCGGTGTTAAATATTTCTTCCACATAATCATTATAATTTAAATGATTTTGCCTATATAATTCTCTTATAAAATCATTCATGAATGTTAATCTTCCTGATCCCAATATTTCATCTTTGGTAGCTACTAATGATTTTTCTACTACATATTTAGGGTGAATAAGATCTCTATAAAAGTATGTATCTCCTATAGTTATCTTTTTTCTATTTATAATTGAGTCAAAGATTTTATAAAATAAAAAAGAAGGCTTTCTTTTGGGTGAATTAAAATTAAAGGGATGAAGAACTATAATATTTTTATTTTTTAATTTATTAATTTCTTTAATCATATTAACTTTAGAAATGCAATAACCATAGTAGGGAGAATTTTTATCAAAATCAAAGGAAGATAAATTTTTTTCATCTATGGAACCCTCAATATTATTCCATAATTCACAAGAACCATATACAATAACATAATTAGCTTTATCTTTAAAAAAATTTATCAGTTTTAAAGTTAAATCAGAATTTATTTCAATATATTCTTGTAGACTATGGATTTCACTTAATCGTTGCTCTGCAAATGTTAAAAATACTCTATCATATTCTTTATCATAAAGAGTTAAATCAATATTTCTTGATGAAACGCGTTCATATTTTTGAGGAAAATAGTATGAAAGCTGAGAAGTATTTCCAACTACAAGTGAATTCATATGATTTCAAATTTTGGGCAGGGTATAATAAATTTTCCTCCTCCCCTTAAATATTCATTTTCTCTAGTTTTAAATTCATTTATAAAATGCCATGGAAGAATAAGTAAATAATCTGGATGTATATTTCTCATGGTTTCTTCGGAATGAATTGAAATATTTGTGCCAATAGTTTTTAATCCATATTTAAGTGGATTTCTTTCGGCCGCTCCATCTATTAATTTATCATCCAAATTAAACCATTGCAATAAAGTATTACCTTTAGTTGAAGCTCCATATACCCATATGGTTTTTCCTTTGTCTTTTTGCTCCTTTATAAATTGAATAGTTTGTTTCTTTAGCTCTTGTATTTTAATCCAAAAATCTTTATAGGTTTCAGGATTTTCTAAATTTAATGTTTCTTCATATTTTCTAAGTGATTCAATTCTCATGTTGGCTACATCTCTATGAGGTGAAGAACCAAAAGATTCTAAAGGCGCTATATTTTTTTGAATATAAAGTCTAAAACTTCCTCCATTTACATCATTTAACTGAACATCTACTACCTTAAATCCAACTTTATTTAGAATATATTCCATAGAATAAAGAGAATGATAAAATACATGTTCGTGGCAAATATTATCAAAGGCAAGTTGTTTAATCATCAAAGGCATATAGCTTTGTTGTATAACAAATAAACCATCATCTATTAAAATATCATAAACATCTTTAAGAAATTTTATAGGATCTTCAAGATCATAAAACATTGCAATGCAAGTAATTATTGATGCCTTATTAAATGGCAATTTTTCATATAATGCTTTACTAAAAAATCCTTTGAGTGCTGTATCTGCACATTGCTTTGCCTCTTCTTGAAAAATTCCTTCTGCTGGATCTATGCCAATTTTATAAAAATTTTTAGGCACAGATTCTAAAAGTGTTCCATCATTGGATGCAATATCTAAAAATATTGGTAAATTTGATCTATCAACTACGTTTTTTGGAGTTTTAAATTTTGCTAAATTAACGCAAGAATTAGCAATATCCTTAAGCTCATTTTTCATGGTTAAATTGGTTCCAGAGTGATACCAATATTTTCCATAGAGCATACTTTTATCTGCATTTTCTTTAAGCTGCAAACACTTTGTTTCAGGAGATAACATTACTGTTAAATCCCATTTTTTTCTTTCACGATAATCACCGGTGGTTTTAACAAAGTCGGAAATATATAATTCTCCCAATGAAAAAAGCTCTTTCATGGGAGTATTGCTAATTCTACAATCCATATTAAATTCCTTTATAAGATTTTTCTTCAACTATAGATGAACCATAACGTAAATTAATATTCTTTTTAACCTGCGCTCTTCTATCATTTGCTTTATAAATTTTTTTTGCTAAAAATACAATATTATTATTATCATTTTCTTCTCTAATAAGTTCTTCTAAAAGCCAAATAATATTATTCTCTTTTTTTAATTTTTCATATAATTCATTATCAATAGGATATTTAGAAGTTAATTTTTCTAATAATTTATACTCTTTTTTGATATTTTTAAGTTTATCATCATCAAAAATATATTCCATTTTAATTTCTAAAATGGAAATTTTATCATATAGCTCTGCCAATGATACTGGTATTTTTATATTCATATTAAAATTTTTTTAAAAAGTTTTCTTTATCTTTTAAATGAGCATGTTGGTAGCGATCCCAATCATGAATAATAGGCATTTTTTTAAGAGGTAAATCTAAAGAAATTAAATAAATTCCCCACATTCTTTCCATAAAACCACAAGGTCTATGTTTTACATAATCCATTATTCCCCACTTATTACCATTTAAAATTGCTTCAATTTCATGCTGGCTACTTAATATATATTCACCAAATTTTTTATAAATATTTATAGGTGTTATACTTAATGCTTCACTAACCCATTCACTATTCCAAATTTTATTGGCATCCATATTCATAGCTAATTTTTTATTCATAAATTCAACTATATGTTTTAGTTGATCTTGAGTAAAAAACAGTTGATTATTTTGTCTTAAAGTGTTATAGTATATTACATTTGGCTCAATTTCCAATTCTTTTTTAATATCATTTACAGAGTTCGGGGGAAAAAATACATCATAGTGAAGTAAACCTACATGTGTTAATCCTTCTAATAATTCTGGATTTTTAACACAATGAACAATGGTTCCATATTCATAGTATTGAAGAACCTGATAGCGATTGGAATACCATTTAAATTCCCATTCATTAACTCTTTTTATGGGAGCACTTATAAGCTTAAAAACAGCAGGATTAACCGCATAACAAATTACATCATTTCTTTCTTCAGGAGTTAATTTTGAAACAGCGTAATGATCACATCTATCAAAGGAAACAAGATAATATTTTAAATTAATCATTCTATTTTGTTTTTAAAGAATTTTTTAGAATCATGATTTATGGAAGGAGTTTCATAAATTGTTGAAATATTATCTGTATGATAGGCCATAAAGGGAAAATAGGTATAGCCATTTAATTTTCCTGATTGAATTTTATGCATAATCATGTCATCATAAGTGGTAACAATTTCTCCACAAAATTTAACAAGTTTATTCATTCCTTCTCTATTAATTAAATAAGCAAAAGCCCCAACCATTTTAGGAGCTTTAATGGCAGTAGGTTCATTATACATTTCAAATTTAATATAATCTGAATGGCCACTTAAATAAACATATTCCCAATCATGAGGTAATATTTTTAATAGTATTTCCAATCTTTTATCCCAATCTTCACATATGGCTATGTCATCTTCCAAAATAACTACATTTTCATAGTTCATTGCTTGTGCATGTTTAATTGCAGCTAAATGAGAAAAAATAATGGATATTTCTGCATTGGATAATTTTCTTCCTATTCCAATACCTTTTATAATGGGAATGTTTAAAGACATATTTATTATATTTTTCCCGTCAAAACAAGGAAAAAATGTATAATCAGTTGGAGAAAAATTTAAACTAGAAAATTGTTCTTCCATTAACTTTTTTCTATCTATGCAACGCTCTAGATTTAATATAATTATATGTGGCTTCATTTTAATTCTATTCTAAGTTGTGTATCAAGTTCATTAAATGCTATTATATTTTTACACCTTGGATGAATATTTGATGTTGACACATACATATCGGCAATTATGGTTTTTGCAGTTATATCTATAATTTCAAATAATTCTTCAACACAATCTACACTATAATCAGTATATACAGCAGTAGGAAGTAAAAATGTATTTATTTTCATCTATAAGATTCTATTTTTATTTGAATTTCAATTTGAGTATCAAATTCATTAAGCATTTCATTTATATGTGGCAAATATTTACTTGAAAAATTATTCTTAATTAGTTTCCTTAATCTCAAATCTTCTATATTATCTTCTAAATCTATTGATATTTCACATAATTTGTTTACTTCTTTAATATTAAAAAATATGTCTAATATTTTCATAACTTTTTATTTGAAAAAAACTAAACCGCTTCCACTCCAATGGCCTTTTTCACTAATATCATATTTTTCTTCAGTTATGCTATTCCAAAATTCTATCATTTTATCCCCTAATTTAATATCATCCAACATTAATAATCCTTTCCATCCAATGGTTTTAAGATGTTCATAGAATATTTTTTCATAAATTCCATCGTGGGCAACATCAAAAAATATAAAAGGGGATTTCATTAAATCATTGTCCTTTGTAACATCTCCTATAAAATAAAAAACATTTGGCAATATGGGATTACCGGGCAATACTTTTATAATATCATAACTTTTAATTTTATTTGTCATGGTGCTAGATAATGCAGCTGCAGATACACATCTATAGGTTCCAATATCAAATAAAATTTTTTTATTGTAGAGCGCACCAATATAGACTAATAATCTATAGTGTTCTTTTCCTGCAGGTTGTTTTGCATAGCTAATATCATGCCAAAATGTATATGAATCTAAATAATTCATATTTAGGCTATTCAATTGATCATTAGTTACATTTAAAATTTTATTTAGTTCTTCCATAATTATTTTTTAAGTATTGAAACATAATAACCATTCCACCAGGAGTCCATCGCATTTCTTCCTGTAGATTTTAGGTGCATTTGAAACAAAGTTTTTAATTTTAAATCTTTTATTGCATCTCTTGTTCCTTTTTCTACCACTTCCCAATTTTCATCATAGGGATCAAAATCATCCACAAGAAAAATAAATTCATCTTCTAAAATTGGATAAAAATATTCTAATGCCTTATATTGATCTTCATATAGATGCCTTCCATCATATAAATAGATATTAATTTTATTTTTGATTTTATTTAAATCTAAAGAGAAACAATCTTCTTCTAAAAAAGTAAATTTAAAATCTTTAGTTGCTCTTAAAAAATCTTTTTTAATTTCTCCATATTCTTCAAATTCTGTGAAATTATCTATGGCATAAGCATCATTTATATTATTTTTATAGAGAGCAGCTGCAAAGGTAGAGCCTTTAAAAGTTCCAACTTCTAGATAATTTGTGTTAGGTATTTCCAATAAATTATTTAAGAAATGACGTATTTTATAGGACGAAAAACCCTCTAAATTTAATGTTTTAAAATCTAATTTAGACTGTTGGGTTTCTGCTTTTAAAATGCTATTTAAAATGTGAGATATTTTTTCCTTTGAATTCATATTTATATGGTATTAATTTCTTGAAATATTTCATTATCAATATTCATTAATTCATTTGATTTAAAATAAGCACTGATTAACGCATATTGATTTAAATGAAATAATTTTTCATTTAAGTTAATTCTTAATTCTCTATACAAATCATTAGAAAAAGGTTGTTGTGAGTACATTGTTATATTATTTTATTTTTTCTATTAACCAAGGTTCAAAATTATCTATATTTTTAATATGTTTTTCTCTTTGAATATCGGTAAAAATTGGCTTCCTATACATTTCATTAAAAGTATTTTTATCAGAGTTTAATTTTTGAATAAGCTCTATAGATTTATCCTGCCCCAGTCTTCCCACATTTATAAAAGCTTCTTCATTCCAATCTTCTTTTATCTTAGGATCTCCCCAATAGATAGGAATCGAGCCACCCAGAAATGAGTCCATTATTTTTTCTGTGCAATAATAGGGAAATGAACTATGTTCAAAGCATATGTTAAATTGGTGTTTAACTCTATTAAAAAAACTATATTTTGCGTCTCTCCAATATTTTCCTTGGGATTCTTTTTGCAATTCAAAATTATTGGTTTTAAATCTTCCATAGGAAAATACTTGCATCCAAGATTGAAATTTTAATGCATCATAAAATGCATTTCTTAAAAAGTTATTGGGATTAGATACCACAAATGAACACCCTCTATCAAATTTTTCATGATTTATTCTGGGCTCAAATAATAATTTTTGTTTTAACGTTGGGTTTAAAAGCAAATAATATTGCCATAAGGGAAGTCTATAGTTATTTTCTGTTTTGGGATCAAAGGAAATTGCGTAATTTGAATTAAACTGATGATAACGGTAGTTTTCTCCAAGAAATAATATTTTTTTACATTTATAGTTAGGAGATTCTTTCATACCTCCAAAAATAGAATGAATAACTACATCAGGATTAAATGTAGTTATTTCCACATTGAAATATTTTTGTAAAATGGGAAGAAAAATATTTTCTTCCTTAAATTCTGGCCAAAAATCTACAAATGCAACACGTAATTTATTCATTATTTATGTTGTTACGAATTTCTCTATTTAAATCTTCTATATCTATTATTTCAAAATTTTCATCTAATGGCATTATACAAGGGAAGAAATCGTCATCTCCGTCAAAATATAAATCCGGATAAAAAGTAATATCTAATTCCATTATATTATTTTTTCTAACATATTTTTATAATCCTGAGACATTCTTTCCGGATTCCATTCATCATATAGTTCTTTAACTTTAGAATAATTTCCTAAAAACTCTCCTATGTTTTCTTTGTCACAAATTCCTAATCTAGAATTAATATGCCTATACATATAGGCTCCATTAACTGCTAAACTGGATTGAGATGCAATGGCTAAATCTGCTGATCCTCCAACTCCTAAATTATTATATACCTGATCATTATAGAAATACATGTTCATTGTATTATTGGATAACCAATTAACTAATTCTTCCTCTGTTTCAAAATAATCATGCGTTATATTAAGTATTATATTAGGTTTTGTTACTTTAGATTTACATAAATTGGCAACTTGCTGCACTTGTTCCAAAGAGCCTCCAAATGTAGCTACACTTAAATTTAAATTTATAGTAACATTATCTAACGCATAATTTATGTATTCTACCATAGAATCATACATTTTCCAAGGTGATACAGGAAAACCATGGCTTCCAATGGAAATATTTTCAAGATTTACAGAATTTTTTCTTTCAAATCTTCTAATGGGTCTAACAGTTAAAAACTTTTTATTGCTTGGTGTAATATTTGTTAAATCATGAACTATCCAACTATCAAATATTTCTTCTACAAAGGGAATATAGTTAAAAGAATCATGAATTATTCCAATATGTTTAATCTCCGTAAAATTTTTTGCTATTGAAGGATTTAGCCAAGGCATGGTTGCATCCACATAATTATAAATAATTGCATTTGGCTTTAAAGTTTCTACAAGATTTAAATATTCATTAATATCTCCAACTTCATAATAATCACAAGGTACCATTTTTTTATCAAATAGGCTAAAAATTCTTTTGCCAATCTCATAAACTCCACATTGGGATTTTTTATGGTTTAAAAAAATTATCATAGCTTAACTATATAATTCTCTGTGTAATTCATTATTTAAATTAGCAATTTCTTCATTTTTTTCTGTAAATTTTGAATATGGGGTGAAATCTTTATCAAATAATTTCCACAATTCATAATAATATCTAAATAATTCTTGGTGTAATTCTGATTCAAAAACAAGGTCAAATTCAGTATCATCAAAGTTTTGGTCTTTCCAATTATTAAATAATTCTTGGTGTAATTCTTGCTTTAAATTATCATACATAATTCACCTATTTTTTGGTTTAAAAATTATCATTATTCTAATTCTCTATATAATTCACTAACACCTACAGTTTCTGCAAAGAAAGAAGCAAAAGTTGTAATGTGTTCCACACCCCGTGGAAAGAATGAGTTCTACATCTATTGTATGAATGGCAATAGCCTTTGAAATTCTCCTTGTAATTCCCAATATAATTCATCATTTAACTCATCATTTAATTCAAGATTCCAATATATATCATTAGTTAATTCTTCATCAAGATTAAATAGTTCTACAAAAAAAAGTTCATTTAAATTTTTTTTCATAATTTAAACATTTAAAATTACTGTAATTCCCAATATAATTCATCATTTAATTCATCATCTAATTCATCATATATGTCAATATATGGCAATGGTATACTATAATCTTGAATTAATTCTTCATTAAGATCGAGTGCTATAAAATTAAGCTCTTCCCACAATTCACGAAGTGATGAAAAATTAAACTTTTCTGCTAATTCAATATATTTTTCCAATCGTGAAATCATAATTCACTTATTTTATATAAAAATCATTTATTTCTATCCTTTTAATCTTTTTATAGCCAAATAAATTTAAATAAAATTCCACATCAGGATCGTTAAAATTATTTTCTATTACAAATAGCTTAGGATTCCATTTTTCTATGGAAAAACTTTTTAAAACATCCAATTCTGTTCCTTCCACATCTATACTTATAAAATCTATTTTATCATGTTTATATGCCTGTTGTATACAACTATCCAAAGTAAGAGTTCTAACCTGTATCGTATAAGGATTAATTGAGTATGATCCTTCAAATTGCTTAAGTAATCTTTTATCTATTTCCAAAGAACTTATAGCATCTTCTATGGTTCCATTTAAATTTATGATATTAAAATCCGTATATCCTTCATTGCTTGAAACTGCACACTTTAAACAATTAGCTCTATTGCCAACCAAATATTTAAAATAATTGGGATTGGGTTCTATGCATAGGCAATGCCATCCTAATTCTTCAAAATGTTTTGTGTTATTTATGGAAACTCCATCACTTGCTCCAATATCTATGCAGCCTCCAACATAACCTTCAGAAAAAAAACTTTCTATAATTTTATCCTCTCCAAATTGACTATAGTAACTCATAATGATTTTTCTCCTATAAAAGGTCTTTTTCCTGCGATTTCTGTTGCAATTTCCATATCTAATTGAATGTCTATTTCAAGTTTTAATTGATAAAAATAATGAATATAAATATCTGCTATTGCCAATTGGCTGTAATTATCATTTTCTAATAGATTTTTTTCAAGTTTATTATGAAGAATTCTATTAAATTCATTTAATTTTTCTATTGGTATATTATTTTTTATCATATGTCTATTGCGTTTTCTAATTCTGTTCCCAATTCAAGTTGTAAACCATAAAAATATTCTCCTAAAAATAAATCACGTTCAAAGTCACATTTATATAATATTTCTAAATCTTTAAAAATATTATTGAAATTATAATTTAACTGCGATATATTTGAAGATGAAATCATTCCATATATTTTTGATCTCTGATTAAATAATGTTCTTCTTTATACTTGAAAAATGGGTTAACATTCACGTCTAAAGCCTTAAGATTTTCTCCTATTAAAGTTTCTGGATGAAAAGTTATTCCCCCATCGTACAATTTTTTATAATTCACTCCAACTTCTGCAAAATCTTTAATTGTTTCAACACTTCCAGCATTAACCATATCAGAAACTGACCAAAATTGTCCATCAAAATTTTTGTCATACATAAATGTGCTTGTTAATAATTCATGAGGAACAATTGGTAAAGTTTCTATGGGTTTTACAAAAATAGTATCAGTTCTACTTACTATAACTGCATCATAATCATATTCATTAATTAATTTCATTACATTATAAAGTGAAAAAAATGAGGCTTGAAATGTAAAAGGATTTGTCACACAAAATCTTACTCTTTCTGTTGGCTCAAAATAATATCCTGTTTTTTTAACATCTTCATATTCTGAATGCATAACTACCTTAGGATTATATAATTCATAAAATTGTTTTAGCACAGAAGGCCCAACTTTAAATGAACTAGTTTTTAAAAAATTGGTTTTATATTGATCAATTTCTTCTCTATAAGTATGAACAAAAATATCCTGAATTTTCAATGGCCTTAACACATTAATTTTCCAATAGGGAAATGCTATATCTATATCCCTAAGTTGTCCATAAAATGCTAATGCTATTCTCATATTCTTTATTCTTCTATTACATTCCAATTTAATCTAACTGCGGGTTGTTCCACAGGATTTGCTCTAGTGTATTTATGATAAAATAGCTTATTATGATTTATATTCATAAGATCAATAAAAGTTCTAAATGAGCTATTTATAACATGAACTTCCTTTGCCTTTTGAATTAAATAACCAGTATCCAATATGCTTACATCAGGATAATCTTCCATATTAATTAAACATACATTAGAATCAATATATTTTCTTTTTATGGTTCTATCTTCATCTTTATTATGAGGATCTTCATGTAAAAATATAAATTCTTCTCCATCCTTAAGTTTCATTATGTCGTAGAAAATTTCTTTTTCTTTTTCCATAATTCTTTCAAACCAGAAATTATCCCATTTTAAACTTAATGGCAACCCTATTAAATTATACCAATATCTATCAAAGATCATATCTTCACCCAAATCAAATGGCCTTTTATCTTTTATGGAATAGTCATACCAATATTTTACTTTATCAAACCATTCTTGTGTTGAGCCAAATAAAATATATGAGTCCCATTTTTCTGCTTCTTCACTAGGAATTACTTCAACATTCTCCATAGATGAATATAACCTCTGAATATTTAAAAAATGTTGAGTGCCAGGTTTAAAGGTACGCACATAAATTTTTTCAGAACTTTTATTTGCAAAATCTCTTATGCCACCTTGGCATATGAGATGATCTCCCATACATTCATGTGTATAAATATTCATTAAAGCTTAAATTTCAAATTCTAATAATAAAAACATTAATATATCAAAATTATTTAACTCTTCACTAGTTATTGATTCACTTATAATTTCTTTTAATGGCATTTCTGCTTAAAATTCAATGTCAAAATCTTCAATTTCTTTTGGAATATTTGTAATTTCTAATTCTAATTCCATTAAAGTAATAAAATCAAAAAATTCTTCATCCGAATACATTGCTGAATTAAGTTCATAAAATTCATCAGGTATATTTAAAGGAACCAATTTTACCATTTCATAATAAATTTTATTATCAATGTCACTAATTTCTTTAGGTTTTTTCATAATTTTTAACTTAATACTTGCCCAATTAAATTATCTAAATCAAGTAATTCACGTAAATGCAAATAAAATTCTGAATTACCGTAAATTTGAAGATCCATTTCTACTTTAGCACAAAGCCAAGTATCAAAATAATTAATATCTTTAGGAATCATTGTAATTTTTTTATGTATAATTATGAACCTAATACTCTCCCAAATAAATTATCTAAATCAAGTAATTCACGTAAATGAAAATGAAATTCAGAAAATTCAGAACTATTATAATCTTCATTTTGTATTTGAAGATCCAAAAACCAAGTATCAAAAGCACTAATTTCTTTTGGTATATAATTTGGTATCATAATTATGTTTTAATAAATCCTAATTGTCTTTTTTGATCCTGTATTACTTCTGGTAAATTTCCTTCAAATATTTCACAATGGTCCCAACACCAAGGCCAAATGGGATGTAAATTTTTTGAATTAAGAGTCCATGGCATCCATATCTCTCTATACCATTTATCCACATCAAAATCATTGTTATGGCTCCAGGTTTTTATTTTTCTATAAACTTGCTCATCGGTTAATACATAAGAACCATGATAGCAAATTACATCTGGAACAACTAATCTATTGTTTGTATGAACGTCTCTAATATAATCATAGTGATCTACTTTATGTAAATCTACTATGGTTTGATTTGTTCCTCCTATTTTTCCTTTTTGGGGATCTATTAAAATATATCTAAATGATTTCCAGAAGGCGTAAAGGTTTATATCAAATACATGATAGCTAGGATTTTGTTCGATGGTTTTCTTTATTTTTTCAAAATCTTCATGAAAATAAAATTCATCTGCATCATGCACCATTAAGTAATCAAAATTATCTTCTCTTGCTATTTTTAGGCAGGCATTTCTTTCATCTGTATCACTTAACCAATCGCCTTCCACTATTTTAATTTTATCCATATAAGGAGATTGCAATATCTTATTTAAATTAAAGGTATTAGCATAGGTTTCTCTTGCCTTTGGATTATAGCCCCAAGGTAATTTGCTATGCATCACATAAATTCTATCCACATGTGGATAAGAATTTTCAAGATTTCTCATTATCCATTTATCTTGATCAAATGTCATTACATAAGTTGCAAATTTCATAAATCAGAATTCCTTTAATTCTTGGGATATTATGCTATTTAAATTAATTATGGAATCATTATCACCACTAAACATACTATAACAGATCCAATCAGCTTCATCTACCCATAAATCTATTTTAGCACAAAAAATAGTGTCAAAATTATCAAGATCTACCGGTGGTGACTGTGAAGCTGGCATTTCTTTTTTACCGATCATTCAAATAATTTATAAATTGTTTTTAAACTTTTTCTTTAAATAATAATGGTTTAAACTTTCTCCGCTCATTTTGAGTGAATTCCGGATAAACTAATATGACATCATCAAATTTAATTATAATGTTATCATATTCTGCGGTATCTTCATTTTCCACTTCAACTGTTAACGTTCCGTTGTGCTTGTTGATGTTTCTAATTATACCATTGTTGTATTCCTTTGATACAAAGTCAATTACTGTATTATTAATAAAATCATACTTGTGTTCTACGAATTCCTCTACGGTGGTTGGAACTAAATCCTTTTTATAAGAACTTATATCCACAAAATCACTAGATATTAGAATTTCACCCGATTGAGTGATTATGCATCTGACAAACATTGGTTCGTCATCCACGAGTTCTTTGCAATAAAAATAACAATTATTTTTCAGACCTCTGATTTTGTGATTTCCAAATTTTAAAATGTCGCCTTTTTTCATGTGTTTAAATTATAGTTCATATAGTTCCATTTCAATTTATTATACGCCAATTTAATCTCATTGCAGGTTGATCAAATGCCCAAGGTCTTATGTATTTATGATAGTAAAGATTGGGATGATTTATATTCATTAGATCTATAAATGTTGCCAATCCAGTATTATAAGTATGAACTTCTTTTGCCTTTTCTACAGTATATAAAATATCTAAAATATTAATATCCTTATGATTATGAAATTCAATATGCTTAATATCCTTATTTATGTATGCAGAATTTAAATAAAAGTTTCTTGAAGGATCTTCCTGTAAAAAAATAAATTCCTCATTATCTTTTAATCCAAGAATATCATAAAAAACTATTTTTTCCTTTTCCATATCTCTTTCAAAGAAAAAATTATCCCATTTTTTTTCAAAGGGAACTTCTGCATTCATATACCATTGTCTATCAAAAATCCAATTTTCATTAAACCAATCTGGTAAAGGAAGAGAATGATCTAAAATCCAGGGCATACATTTTTCAAACCATCCGGGTGTGTTTGCTATCCCAAAATCTCTTACACATATATTTTCATTGTATGGTTCTTTTATTACTTCTACATTTTTTATGGATTGAAATAATCTTTTATTGGTTTCAAAAGTATTATCATCCATTAAATCTGAATAACAAAGAATTTTATCATGCAATTTAGAAAATTCTTTAATAATTCCAAACGCTACACAGTGATCTCCAAATTTAGGATAGGTATAAACTTTTAAATTCATGCATGAATATTCTAGGATATTAAGGCATTTGTAAATCCTTCTCCGTGTGTTTCTTCTATTAATTGTATGAAGGTTTTTCTTTGTTCTTCATCTAAATTTGTATTGGATAAAAATAGATCCAACTTATGTAATAAACTATCAGATAAATCTAATTTTAGTGTAGATTCTTCTAGAACCTTACTTGCAAGTTTTTCCATAGTATTATTTTTTTAAGATTTCAAATTCTATAAAATTATCTAATTCTATAATATTAAGTTTAAGGTTTTCAAATTTTAATGCTAATTTTTCATACATATCGCTATTTAAAGAATCTTCACACTCTAATAAATGATGTCCTATGTAGGTAAGATTTTTAGTAAAATCAAAAATTCTTATATCAACATCATTTATATGCATGCCATTAATAGCCATATGAATTATAAGATTGTTCCTTTGATATTTTTCGTATTTGTTGTCTTCTTACTTTATTATGCTTTCTATATTCTTTATCTCTATATCTTTGAGCTTTAATAAGTTCCTCTCTTCCATGTTTTGTTGGATAGGTTTTATGTACAACTTCAATAGGTAATTTTTTTCCAGTAACACTATAATTGTTATAGTAATTTATATCACCATTATCAATCATACATCCTGAAAAAAATAGAAATAAAAAAATAATATATAAGTTTTTTATTTTTAGATATTTATTCATAATCATTTTCATTTATTCCCAATGTAAATACATTTTGTATTTTATTGTAATTTTTGTTTTCTCCACGAATATTGGAGGTTAAATCTTTAGAAGGTAATACCAATGGAGGACTTGCAACATAAAAATTATAGTTTAAAAATGTCATCATTGTCCAAGATCCTCTATCTGCTATCATGGGTTGTTTATCCATTAGTTCAATATATCCTTCCATTGCTCTTTTATTCATTCCATATGCTAAAAAACTCCAACTAGCAAATCCTTTAGTCCACCTGGGTTTTACTCTAATATTTTGAGGTTCTAATTGAGCCATAAAACTATAGAGTAATATGCCATCTGCATTTTCTGGTAAAGTATCTAAATATTTTGGCAATAGATTATTCCAATCTTTATGAAAACAACAATCATCTTCAAAAACAAATAGACTTTTAGTTCCTTCAAGTAAAGCAGTTTTTATTACATAATAGTGGCTATGTAAAGTTCCAAATTCATTGGGAAAATGTTTATTAAATAATACAATATTTTTAGAGTAATCATTATATTTATCAGCATAAAGATCAA
>Ga0335069_10002460_pt1 | contig 28552 bp, 30 predicted proteins | sample Lox_Sample_11_FD_206714 | JGI IMG/M metagenome (GOLD analysis project Ga0335069, IMG submission 206714) | Soil microbial communities from Loxahatchee National Wildlife Refuge, Florida, United States - Lox_Sample_1.1 | ecosystem: Environmental > Terrestrial > Soil > Wetlands | place: USA...
CGGACACCTGGAAAGGTGTCCCAGATAAATTTGAAAAGCATTTCAGTCCTAAGCCAGGTGCCCGCTGACAATAATATTTGTATAAAATCCTATTTATAGACCTTCAGTCTTAGACAGCGCCCGTGCCTTTTCTCTAAGATTGTGATACGTTTACAACATTATCGGGTGAGCGACTGCCTGAGCCCGAGTGGATCCTGAGAACGGACATCCGAGGACGCCCCAAGGACGCTGAGTCAGGACCGCACGGGTTGCCCAACCCGCGACAAGCTGTTCGAAGGTGCTGTCGGACCCTGGTTCGGCTGCCTCCCCCGAATTGTCGCATCGCAGGCCGGGACAGGTCGATCGCTGCCAACGAGGGAGCGGGAGTGAAAGGTCAAGGTTGAGCATGAGCGGCACAAAGAGCAAGACGGGTATGCGTAAGGTGGCGCGGGAGACGGACGAGACGGGCTTTGCGACCGGCGACCATGTCGTTTATCCGACCCATGGCGTCGGCAAGATCACCTCGATCGAATCCCAGGAGATCGTCGGCCAGAAGCTCCGCCTCCTGGTCATCCAGTTCGACAAGGACCGCATGACGTTGCGCGTTCCGGTGGCCAAGGCCAAGAGCTCGGGCCTGCGCCGGTTGTGCACGCGCAAGGAAATGCAGGCGGCCCTGGTCACCTTGAAGGGGCGCTCGCGCATCAAGCGCACGATGTGGAGCCGCCGCGCCCAGGAATACGAGGCCAAGATCAACTCCGGCGACCCGCGCTCGATCGCCGAGGTCGTGCGCGACCTCTATCGGAATGCGGGCCAGCCCGACCAGTCGTTCAGCGAGCGCCAGATGTATCAGGCGGCCCTCGACCGCCTGGCGCGTGAGTTTGCGGCCGTCGAGCGCATCCCCGAGGATGTGGCGACGCAGCGTCTCGAGGCGATGCTGAAGGCTGCTTAAGGCCGAACTTTCGACAGACGAGTTGAAGAGGCCGGCGGAGAACCCTTCGCCGGCCTTTTCGTTTGCGGTTTGTGATAAATTTTAGCGGGGTGCGCTTTTTTCTTGCGGTTTGCGAGGAAGGGCCCGCTATATATTGATTCTATTATGTTTGCTGCCCGTCGAGTCGCGGAGTCGCCGCCTCCGCCCAGAATTGCGCCCGTTCCCGCTTCGCGGGAAACCAAATTCGCCGTTCTGCGTCGCGCCCGCCGGGTGTGGGTGGTGGGCGCCATCCACGGCGAGGCGCATAAGCTCGCCGACCTGCACGATTCTCTCTGGCCGCGCTTTGCGCCCGGTGACCGCCTCGCCTATCTCGGCAATTATCTTGGCCGCGGCCGCACGGTTGCGGCCACCGTCGATGAGCTCGTGCGCTTTCGCTGCGCGGTCATCGGCCGCCCGTTGATGTTCGCCTCCGACGTCGCCTATCTGCGCGGCACCCAGGAGGAGATGTGGGAAAAGCTCCTGCAGCTCCAGTTCGCGGTGAATCCGCGCGAGGTCCTCGATTGGATGCTGTCGCAGGGTGTCGCGGCGACGATCCAGGCCTACGGCGGAGATCCCGAGCGCGGGCGGATCGCCGCGCGCGACGGCCCGGTCGCGATGGGCCGCTGGACCGCCAGCCTGCGCCAGGCGATGGGCGAGCGGCCGGGGCACCGGGCGCTGATGAGCAGCTTGCGCCGCGCGGCCTATACCGACGACAAGGGCCTGCTCCTGGTCCACGCCGGCCTCGATCCGGCGCGCACGCTGGCCGAGCAGAGCGATGCGCTGTGGTGGGGTCATCCGGCCTGGGCGGCGATCAGCGCGCCCTATGAGGGATTCCGGCGCGTCGTGCGCGGCTATGACCGCACCGCGCGGGCCCGCAGCCGCAGTGAGGGCGGCATCGAGGGCGTCATCGCCGCGCCGCACACCTTGACGGTCGACGGCGGTTGCGGCTTTGGCGGCGCTCTCGTGGCGCTGTGCCTCACTCCCGACGGTGAAATCGTCGACCAGATAGAAATCTAGACGCCGCTCAGCGGCGTTTGCGCGGGCGCGCGTCCTCGGTGCCTGCTTTTTCGACGAGCTCGATCTGCGCCGGGTGGTCGACGGCGATGATCGGACCGTCCTGCCAGCGCAGCCACCCGCGCACCCGGACATCCGCGCCGACGAGGCCCGATAGGTCCATCCCGGCGGCGCGGAAAAGCCGGTTTGCCTCCGCGGGGATCTCCAGTTCCAACCCTCGGCCCTGCGCGCTTGCGAACTCCAGCCACAGGCGGCCCGGGCTCCTGTGGCTCGCGGCGACGCGGCCGGCCACGATCTGGAAGCTGTCGCGCCAGCGGCCGAGGCCGCCCGCGTCGCGCACCCGATACTCGGGCCTGGCCCACAGGCCCCGCCCGGCCGCACGTGCCTCGCGTTCGATCGCCAACAGAACCACCGCCGCCGCGGCCGTGTCGCGCGTCGTCTCGACGCGCGCGAGTCCGCGGCGCACCAGCTCGGCCTCCAGCCACAGGTCGGAGGCGACGGCCACATGGGCGACGGTGCGGCCGTAGCGGTCGTTGCGTCGCTCTTCGTAGTAGATCTGCGCCTCGCGCCGGTCCGCGAGATCCGCGAGGGTCTGCTGGGCTTCCTGGGCAAAATGCGGCGTAGATCTCGGCACACCGATGCCGGCCAGGCGCAGCTCGCGGCCGTCGGCGAGGCGCAGAGTCTCTCCATCGATCGTAGCGGCGATCGTGACAGTCCCGCCCGCGGCAAGGGCCCCCTGCGCCACCAGTGTCTCCAGCGGCCCTGCCGCGGCCAACCGGCAGCCGCCGGCAACCACCGGAGCAAACGCCAGGAAAATCAAAAACAAGCGTGACATTTTCGGAGTGTAACGCCGAACGGGTTGACGTGCGCCCTTGCTGCTTGCGATCTTTGGCGGCGATGGCTGACTCCACGCAGCGCAACGATCTTTACCCGCCCCTCGAGCCGTTTGCCTCAGGCCATCTCGACCTCGACGGACGGCACCGCATGTACTGGGAGCAGAGCGGAAATCCCTCCGGCACGCCGGTGGTTTTCCTGCACGGCGGACCAGGTGCCGGGTCGACGGCGGCGCACCGCCGGTTCTTCGACCCCAATCACTATCGCATCGTGATCTTCGATCAGCGGGGTGCGGGCCGTTCGACGCCGCATGGCGAGCTCGTCGACAACACGACCCCGCATCTCGTGGCCGATATCGAGCGCTTGCGCCGGCAGTTGCGGATCGACAGCTGGCTGGTGTTCGGCGGCTCCTGGGGATCGACCCTGGCGCTCGCTTACGCGCAAGCGCATCCGGCGCGCTGCCGCGCCCTGGTCCTGCGCGGCATCTTCCTATGCCGCAAGATCGAGATCGACTGGTTCCTGTACGGACTCCGCCATGTGTTTCCGGAAGCCTGGCGGGCCTTCTCCGGCTTCCTGCCGGAGAACGAGCGGGGCGATCTCCTCGAATCCTATTACCGCCGCCTCACCCATCCCGATCCGGCGATCCACATGGCGGCCGCTCGCGCGTGGAGCACCTATGAGGGCGCCTGCTCGACGTTGCTGCCGAGCCCGGAGACGGTTTCGGCGTTCGCCGAGGACCGGATGGCGCTCGGCCTGGCCCGCATCGAGGCGCATTACTTCCGCCACGAGAGCTTTCTCGAGGAGAATCAGCTTCTGCGCGACGCGCGGCGGCTGGCCGGAATTCCGGCGACCATCGTGCAAGGGCGTTACGACATGGTGTGCCCGATCCTGAGCGCCGACGCGCTGGCGCATGCGTGGCCGGAAGCCAGCTATGTCATCGTGCCGGACGCCGGACACTCGGCGATGGAGCCGGGGATCCGCGCGGCACTCGTGGCGGCGATGGAGCGCTACAAGACACTCTAGCGGGTGCTGGCGAGCGGGCTCAGTTGATGAATCGCCACACGCCATCGGCACCCTGGCAGGCGGTCTCGATCCCGGCCATCGTCTGGTAGTCGCGGCAATATCCATAGCCGTAGGGGCTCAGATACACGCCGCTGATCGGCACCGGCGCATAACCCGGATAGGCGGGCGCGTAGTAGACCGGCGGCGGCCCGACACGGGTGGGCCCGCCGAAGTAGAACCCGAACGCGGGCCCGCGGCCGCGACCCCGGTCATGGTCGTGGTCGTGGTGCTCCTCATGGCCGCCCCGTCCCTCGTGGCCTCCATGACCGTGATCGTCGGCAAGCGCCGGTGCAGCAAGCCCCCAGCCCCAGAGTGCCACGACGATCGCGAGCGCGCGGAGGAACGAGGCCAAAAAGAGGCGAAAGAGCGGGATTGTCGTCATTCGGTTAGATAACGGCGAACCCCGCCAAAAAATCCGCCCCTCGGCCGTTCGTGTCTCTTTGGTGCTGGGATGTGCTCGTCGCCTTGCCTCGCCAGCCCGCGGGTGTGCTATAGGCTTGGGGGTGGGGTGTTACGCGGAGGGGGCGTGTCTAAACTTCGTTCTGTGATCAAGGGGTTGGCGCTGGCCTGTGGGCTCGTCGCCGGAATTATCGCATTTGCGCCACAGGCGGCGCAGGCGCAGGACCCGTCGTTTTTGAGCTTCTCGGTCGGCCGGTACGACTTCAACCGCCAGAAGATGCCGACGGAAGAGGGCGGGATGCAGTACCGCTCGGACCTGAAGCTGTGGATCTTCCAGCCCATGGCCGGCTTCATGGTGAACGGTCACGGGTCGGCCGAGATCTACACCGGCATCAGCCTCGACATCTTCTTAGGCAACCGGTTCGTCGTCCGGCCCAGCTTCGCACCAGGCTACTACCACCAAGGTGGCGGCGAGGATCTCGGCTACAAGCTCGAGTTCCGCTCGGCGATCGAATTCGCTTACCGGTTCGACGACCGCTCCCGCCTCGGCGTCGAGGTGTATCACATGTCGAACGCCAGCCTCGGCAAGATCAACCCCGGCGAGGAGTCGATCAACCTCGTCTATTCTCTGCCGACCACGAAGATCGCGAGCTGGTTGGGCAATTAGCGGGGTGAGAACGCCTCGCGCGTCCGCCAGCGGGCGAGCGCGTCGAGGCTTTCCTGCGGCGTGATGCGCCGGAACAGCTCGAGTGCTGCCGCCGGTTCCGCGTGCACCAGCTCGAGCAGCGATGAAAGTACGCCGCGCTCGATGCCCGCCGCCCGGCACGCCACCGCCAGGGCGCGTCCGTCCGGCTGGTAGGCGATCCGGCGCGCGAGGCGGATGCCGACATTGAGATAGCGCGCGAGCAGCGCCTCGAACAAAGATACGTGCCCGTTCTTCAGCAGGCGCACGAAGACCGCCGGGTCGTTGATACGCTCGGCCTTGATCGCATCGGCGAGCTGCAGCGCCGTATCGTCCCAGGCGACCTCCGGCCGGTGCTCCGCCGAAACTTCCTGCAGGGAATCCAGAAGCGGCGCATCCAGCCATTGCGGGGCCACGCGGTACTTCGTCTCGATGAAGGTCTTGAGCTCGGCGGCCACCCAGCCATACATGCGCGCCGCGATCTCGCCCGGCAGGTCCTCGCGGTGAAGCAGCGGCGCCTGCAGCTCGGTATCGGTGCGCGAGCGTTGCGCCAGATACGCGTAGGTCGCCTCGGCGATCTTGGCGGTGGGGTTCTTCAGGAGCTCCGCCACCACGTCCGTCGACCCGATCTCGGCCACGGCCGAGGACACGCTCTCGCTGAGCTGCGCGCGTGCGGCGATCGCCAGCTGATGCTGCTTGGTCTTGTGCCGGACGATCTCGATCAGGTCGTCGTCGCGGAGGGCCGCACTCATCGACAGGATCGGCCGCGCCACCATGAACTCGTCGTTGGCCAGCGCCACGACGAGATCGCGCGGCGCCGCCGGGTCCTTGGCCAGCCGCTCGGCCATCCGCTTGCGCACCGCGATTTCGGTCTCGCGGACCAGCTTGCGCAGGATGTCGGTCGCGATGTCGAGCTCGGCGCGGTTGAATGGCGCGTGATCGACGTAGATGATCTCGCTCAGGTCGTCGGCAATGCGCGACTTGGAGGCGTCCGCCTCGTGGCGGGCAAGCTCGAGAAGCGCCTCGATTTTCTGCTGGATCGTGTCGCTCATGCGGCTCGTATACGGTGGCCACGCCATATTAGCATGGCCCGGACTCCTGGCTATTCTTTGACCGCTTGGCGGGCCAGCTTCACCACTGCCGGCGCGGCGCCGTAGATCTCGTTAATCAACGCCTCGACCGCCTCCCCCCTGACCGGGTTCACCTCGAGGCCGAGCCGCTCCGCGTCGGATAGAGAGCCGGGATCGCGCATGGTCGCATCGAACGTCCCCCGCAGCGCCGCCGGCCGCTCGGCCGGCACCCGGGGCGGTGCCGCATGGGGCCGGGCCATGCGCTGGCGGGCCACCAGGAGGCGGATCGCGGCCTTCGTATCCGGGTCCGGGGCGATGTCGGTGACGAGCGGGAGGGCGATGCCCGCCGCGAGGCCAACTGCCCGTCCGCGCATCCTACTCGGCGGCAGCGTGGCCGCGGCTCTGGATCTCCAGGTTCACGAGCTGGATCGGCGACTGCGTCGTCTCCAGCATGCCCCAGCTCTTGAGCCACTCGTAGGTCCGTTGCAGCTCGTCGGCAGGAATCGGTGCCGGATCGACGACCACGAGGCGGCTCTCGCGCAGGTCCTCGGGCCTCAGTGTGCCGATCTCGGGATCCTTCCGCTTGTGATAGTCGATGAAGTAGTGCAGGTAGGCGCGCTTGTTCGCGTTGATGCGACGCACCGCCTCGCGCACCGCACGGTTGAACGCGGCATAGGTCTCGCCGTCGATGCGGTCCGACGCCACCTCGGTGCCGTGATAGAACGCCGAGCAGACGGTCCGGCAGCCTTTTTTCTCGGCCAGGGTGATGTAAGGCTCGGTCAACGTCGTCGCCTCCACCTCGCCCTTCATCATCGCCTCGAAGCGCGGCCGCGAGCCGTTCGGCACGCTGCACAGCTTGATCTGGTCGCGCGGCACGAAGCCCTCGAGCAGGTGGAGGGCGAGATAATGCGTGCCGAAGTAGAAGGGCACGCCCACCGTCCGGCCGGCCAGTTGTTGCGGCGTGTACACCGGCGAGTCCGGCCGCACCACGATCGCCGCGTAGCTGATGATGGCGCGCCGGCCGATCTGCCGGCTGCCGATGCCCGTTTCCTGGACGCGGCAGTAATTGCCCCATTCGCAGGCGTTGTACATGTCGGCCTTGCCTTGCTCGACGAGGCGGCCGTGGCTGGCGAACGGGTTCGCACCCTTGGGGCTGGTGACGTCCAGCTGGGTCTTCTTGTCGACGCCGGCGTCGCGGTCGGCCCACTCGATCGCGAGGCCTTCCTTATCGAACAGGCCTTCGTCGTACGCGACGAGCTCCGGCAGGCCCTGGAAGGGCGCCGTCGTCTCGAGGACCAGTTTTTTCATGGGGACCTCCCTCAACGCGATCAGAGCATATCGGCAACCGGGGATGAGATCGAGGGGGCCTCTTTACGGACGCCGCGGCGCGCGATTTAACTATCGGGGGCAAGTCCACACGCTTCTAAGGAACGACCATGAACCCCGATACGAAGAAGACAGCTCTCCGGATGATCCCCTACGGCATCTACGTGCTTACGACGCAAGCCGCCGACGGCTCGGTTGCCGCGGCGACTGTGAACTGGGTGACCCAGACCGCGTTCGCGCCGCCCCTGGTCGTGGTCGGTGTGAAAACCGATTCCGGCGCCTATGCCGTCGGCCGCAAGGCGGGCGCCTTCGCGCTCAATATGCTCGGCAAGGGCCAGCAGGGCATGGCGTTCGCGTTCTTCAAGCCGACGCAGGCCGCCGACGGCAAGCTGTCCGGCGAGCCGTTCCGCAAGGGATCGACGGGCTCGCCCATCCTCACCAATGCGCCGGCGGCGGTCGAGTGCAAGCTGGTCGAGGTCATCGAGCGCGGGGATCACCACATTTTCGTCGGCGAGGTGGTCGACGCGCATCTCACCAAGCCGATCGAGGGCCGGCCCGATGCCGCGATCCTCGAGATGAAAGAGCTCGGCGAGAAAACGTTCTACGGCGGCTGAGGCGCAAGCCAGCAGGCGAGGGGCCCCATGAAGGCGGCACGGCTGTTCGATGTCACCGGGCATGTGGCGCTGGTCACGGGTGCAGCGAGCGGCCTCGGCCTTGCGATGGCCGAAGTCATGGCCGAGAACGGCGCTACCGTAGTCGCCGCCGACATGGACGGCCCGGGCCTTGAGCGCGCGGTGCAGCGGCTCAAATCCGCGGGCTCCCGCGTCGAAGCTGGCGTCATCGACGTCGCGGACCGCGAGGCGGTCGAGCGCTGGGTGGCCGACGCCGCCCGCCGCCACGGCCGTCTCGACGCGGTGTTCGCCAATGCGGGCATGTCGGCCGGCCCGCAGGCGCGCGCGCTGGCAACGTCGTGGGACACCTGGGACCGGGTGCTCGACGTCAATCTCACCGGCGTGTTCGCCACGCTGCGCGCCGCCGCCGCGGTCATGAAGGTGCAACGGCGCGGCCGGATCATCGTCACCGCCTCGATCGCCGGGCTGCGGGGCGAGCCGATGGCCGGCTATGCCTACGCCGCCACCAAAGCCGCGGTTGCCAATCTCGTGCGCCAGGCGGCGATCGAGCTCGGGCCGTTCAACGTGCTGGTCAACGCGATCGCACCCGGCCCGTTCCGCACCAACATCGCCGGCGGCCGCATGCACACCGACAAGGACGCGGAGCGGGAGTTCGCGGAAAGCTGCCCGCTCGGCCGCATCGCCGAGCCCGACGAGATCAAGGGCCTGGCGTTGCTGCTCGCCTCGCCCGCGGCGAGCTACATGACCGGCAGCGTCATCCCGATCGATGGCGGCTCGCTCGCCTGGTAGCTGCGCTCTACCTCACCGCCCGCGGGAACCAGGGCCGGCGTGCCCTCGTTCATGAAGCACAACCGACACCGATTGCCCATGAAACCAGCGACAATCGAGCGTCTCGACATCTCCGCCTATACCATTCCGACCGACGGCCCGGAAGCCGATGGAACGTTGAGCTGGAATTCGACGACCTTGGTCGTCGTTCATGTCCACGCCAGCGGCGGACACGGGCTCGGCTATACCTACGCCGACGAGGCGGCCGCCAAGGTCGTCGAGGGCAAGCTCGCCAAGGTCGTCCTCGGGTGCGATGCGATGGCCGTGGCCGCCACGTGGCAGGCCATGCGCGGCGAGATCCGCAATCTCGGGCAGCGCGGAATTGCCATGATGGCGGTCTCGGCGGTCGACACGGCGCTATGGGATTTGAAGGCGCGTCTGCTCGACGTACCGCTCTTTGTCCTCCTCGGCGCCGTGCGCGATGCGATCCCGGTCTACGGCAGCGGCGGCTTCACGTCGTATTCGCTGGACCGGCTGCAGAAGCAGCTCGGCGGCTGGGTGGCCGACGGCATCTCGCGCGTGAAGATGAAGATCGGCAGCCATGCGGCCGAGGATCTCAAGCGCGTGCGTGCCGCGCGGGCCGCCATCGGGCCGGATGCCGAGCTCTTCGTCGACGCCAATGGCGCCTATGGCCGCAAGCTCGCCCTGGCCAAGGCGGAGGCGTTCAGCGAGCACGGGGTCTCGTGGTTCGAGGAGCCGGTCTCGTCGGATGATCTCGAAGGGTTGCGGCTGCTGCGCGATCGGGCGCCCGCCGGGATGGACATCACGGCCGGCGAGTACGGCTATGACCCGTTCTACTTCCGCCGCATGCTGGAGGCGGAGGCCGTCGACGTGCTGCAGCCGGACGGAACGCGTTGCGGCGGCGTGACCGGATTCATGCAGGCGGGCGCGCTGTGCGAATCGTTCGGCATCCCGGTGTCCGCGCACACCTCGCCCTCGCTGCACGCGCATACGTGCTGCGCCGTGCCGAAGGCGCGCCACCTCGAATACTTCCACGATCATGCGCGGATCGAGCAGACGCTGTTCGATGGCGCGCAGGTCCCGGTGCGCGGCGAGTTACGGCCCAACCGGCAGCGTCCCGGCCTGGGTCTCGAGCTCAAAGAGAGGGAGGCGGCGCAATTCCGCGTCGGCTCCGCCAGCCGCCGCGTATGACCATGGATGGCCGCCGCCCGCACGTTTATACGGTCGGCAGCGTGCTCGGGCTGTGCTGCCGCGCTGCCGCCTCTGCGAGCGTCCTGCTCGCGCTTGCCGCCGGGCCCGTGGCGGCCGATTCGGGCGCGTCGAACACCGCCACATTGGCCAAGGCGCGTGACATCCGGGCCAAGCTCGCCGCCGCGGGATTCTCCGATATCGTCAATCTGCAGGAGCGCGAGGGCGGCACGTGGTCGTGCCGGGCGCTTCGCTTCGACACGGCGGTCCGCCTCGAAATCGACCGCGACGGCAAGATATCGATCATGTGACGCGGGAGCGGCCGTCGCCTGTCGGCCCGTCATTCTCCGGCCGGCGTCTCAGCCAGAAGCTTTTGCCGGTCGAGCGTGGTCGTGAGTTGCCCGGAAATCTTCAGGTCCTGGATCGGGAGGACGATCTTCTTCGTGGTCACGCCGAAGAAGTCCTTCACGTTGATGACGGCGGCCATGATTCGCCCGCTCGTCGCATCGAGCAACAGATCCTCGGCTTTGCCGATGTAGTGGCCGGAGGCGTCGCGCACGTCGCTGCTCATAACGTCGCTGGCCTTGAGGTCATGACGAAACGCGTCATTCTGCGCCGGTGCCGCATTGGGATTGGTGTGCGCATCCGCCGCCAGCGATGGGCGACACAGCGCCGCCGGGGCGAGGGCGAGCCCGACCGCGAGGAACGCCCGAGTTGCATCTTGGGTCAGCTTGCGCATCGAGCCTCGACGCCGCCTTAGTGTTGCCTCATTCGGTGTCCGGTCCTGCCACGCCCGGGTCCCATTTCGCAAACGTTGCCCCCGTCGACCCAGTTCCACTCTCCTGCGCCCGCACCCTCGCGGAAGCGGAACTCTCCATCCGTAAGAGGCGTTACCTCACAGCCGTTCTGCGGCGCAGCATCACGTCTCCGTCATTCCTGACGCAAGCGGAGGCGGGTGGTCTGCGAAACGGGGAGATGACGCGGGCATGGCCAACGGTCTGGGACCAGGCGCGGATCTGGCCGTCAAGGTTGGACTATCGGCGGTTGCGCTCGGGCTCGTCTGTCTGGGGTTGTGGGGCTGGGGAGGCCCCTGGGACGACTACAGCACCCAACGCAATATCGTGCAGCCGCAGCCGGTGCCCTTCAGCCATCGGCACCACGTGTCCGGTCTCGGTCTCGATTGCCGCTACTGCCACACGGCCGTCGAAGTGTCGTCGAACGCCGGGTTGCCGCCGGTCCAGACCTGCATGACCTGCCATTCGCAGATCTGGACCAACGCCACGATGCTGGAGCCGGTGCGTCAGGCTTACGCGACCGGCAAGACGCTGCGCTGGAACGCGGTCAATTATCTTCCCGACTACGTGTTTTTCGATCACAGCATTCACGTCGCCAAGGGCGTGGGTTGCACGACCTGCCACGGCCCCATCGGCGACATGCCGCTGACGTGGAAATCCGCCAGCCTCTACATGAGCTGGTGCCTCGACTGTCATGCGAACCCGGCGCCGCATCTGCGGCCCCATGAAGCCGTATTCGACCCGAATTGGCGGCGCACGCCCGACACGCCATCCGGCGAGGCGCTGCTGCGTGCCTATCACATCCATCCCGAAACGCTTACGGATTGCTCGGTGTGCCATCGCTGAACGGTTCCGATCCCGGACTCGATCTCGTAGCGCTCCGCCGGCGCTTGGCCGGCACGCGCGGGCGTGATTATTGGCGCAGCCTCGAAGAAGCCGCCGGCCATCCCGAGTTTGCGCGGCTGATGAGCGAGGAGTTTCCTGCGGCCGAAGGCTGGAGCGACGCCAGCATCGACCGGCGGCGGCTGCTCCAGGTCATGGCGGCGTGCGTGGCGCTGGCGAGTGTCAGCGGCTGCGGACCGGAAAAAACGCGCAAGCAGCTCCTGCCCTATATCCGCGAACCCGAGGGGATGGTGCCGGCGGTGCCGCGCTTCTATGCCACGGCCGCGACGCTCGGGGGATTCGCCGAAGGCGTGCTGGTCAAGCACTACCAGGCGCGGCCCATCAAGATCGAAGGCAATCCCGACCATCCGGCGAGCCTCGGGGCCACGAGTCACTGGTCGCAGGCGCTGATCCTGTCGCTCTACGATCCGGAGCGCTCGCAGATGCCGCTGCAGCGCGGCGTCCCGGCGAGCGAGCAGGCGTTCGTCTCCGCGTTGTTCGAGCGGCGCTCCGAGCTCCTGCGCACCCACGGCCGTGGCTTGCGCATCCTGACCGGTCCCGTGACGTCGCCAACCTTCGCCGCACAGATGGCAGCGCTGCTGCGCACGTTCCCCGAGGCCCGTTGGCATCAGTGGGAAGCGATCAGCCGCGATGCCGTCGCGGACGGAACCTCGCGGGCGTTCGGGCGGCCGCTCGATGCCGTCCTGCACGTGGACAAAGCCGACGTTCTTCTCGCGGTCGGCAGCGATCTGCTGTCATGGGCGCCGGGCCATTTGCGCTATGCGCGCGATTTCGCGGCCAAGCGCCGGGCCACCGAGACCGGCGGGCGGATGAGCCGCGTCTACGCCATCGAGGCGACGCCCACCTTGGCGGGATCGGTGGCCGATCATCGTCTGGTACTTCCGCCGGACGACATCATGACCGCACTCGGCTCGCTCGCCATGGCCGTGAAGGCGGCGCCCGAGGGCTTCGCGCCCGCGCCATCGCCGTGGCTCGCCGCCGTGGCGCGCGACCTGGTGGCGCATCGCGGTGTTGCCCTGGTGCATGTCGGGCCGGAGCTGCCGGCGGAGGCGCACGTTCTGGTTCATGCGATCAATGAGGCGCTTGGCGCGCGTGGCCATACGTTGGACATGATCGAGCCGGTTGCCGTGGGTGCGGTGAACCAGCTTGGCTCGCTCGGCGAACTCGCGCGCGACATGAACGCCGGCGCGGTCGACACGCTGCTGATCCTCGATGTCAATCCGGCATTCACGGCGCCGGCCGACCTGGAGTTCGCCGGGGCCCTGGCCAAGGTGCCGTTCGCCGTCCATCTGGGCCCCTATGTCGACGAGACCGCGTCGCTGTGCGTGTGGCATCTGCCGGCCACTCACGACCTTGAGGCATGGAGCGACGCGCTCGCCTACGACGGCACGGCCAGCATCATCCAGCCGCAGGTGCGGCCGCTCTATCTCGGCCGTTCGGCGCACGAGATCGTCGATCTGCTGCAAGGGAGCATCAGCCCCGACGGCATGGCGCTGGTGCAGAACACCTGGCGCGGTCGGGCGCCCGCGGGTGCTCCGTTCGACGGGTTCTGGCGCGCGGCACTGCGCCGCGGCGTCGTTCCGGGCACGGCTGCCAAGCCCGTCGACGTGCCGCTGCGCGGCGACGCGGCCGCCCAGGTCAAGCTGCCGGCCGGTGCGCCGCGGGAGACGCTCACGGTCCTGTTCCGGCCGGACGACGGTCTGTGGGATGGCCGCTTCGCGGATAACGGCTATCTGCAGGAGCTGCCGCGCTGGCACACCAAGCTCGTGTGGGACAACGCGGCCCTGATCGCGCCCCGCACCGCAGAGCGGCTGAAGCTGCGCGGCGACGACATGGTCGAGATCGCGCAGGGCGGCCGGACCGTGCAGATGCCGGTGTGGATCCTGCCGGCGCAAGCCGAGAACTGCCTCACCTTGCCGCTGGGCTTCGGCCGCCGCGTCGCCGGAAATGTCGGCCACGGCACCGGGTTCGACCTGTATCCGCTGCGGACGTCGGACACCGTCTGGCGTGCGGCGGGAGTCAGCGTGAAGCCCACCGGGCGCCGCTATCACCTCGTCTCCTCGCAGCACGAGCAGACGATGGCCGGCCGCGACATGGTGATCAGTGCGCCGCTCGACCAGTTCGCGCACGATCCGGACTTCCTGCACAAGATGGACAGGCGCGATCCCGAAGCGCCGACGCGGTCGATCTACCCGAGCTACGATTATCCCCGCTACGCCTGGGCCATGGCGGTGAACCTCAACTCGTGCGTCGGCTGCGGGGCCTGCGTGGTGGCGTGCGCGGCCGAGAACAACACGCCGGTGGTCGGCAAGGAGGAGGCCGACCGCGGCCGCTTGATGCACTGGCTGCGCATCGACCGCTATTACAGCGGCGAGCCCGACGCGCCGGGCACCTATTTCCAGCCGGTGCCCTGCATGCATTGCGAGGATGCCCCGTGCGAGGTCGTCTGCCCGGTGCAAGCGACGATGCACGACAGCGATGGCCTCAACGTCATGGTCTACAACCGCTGCGTCGGCACGCGCTTCTGCTCCAACAATTGCCCGTACAAGGTGCGGCGCTTCAATTTCTTCGGATTCACGCGCCATGATCCGCGCCTGCCCGACGCGTGGAATCCCGACGTCACGGTGCGCGACCGCGGCGTGATGGAGAAGTGCACCTATTGCATCCAGCGCATCCGCGAGGCGGAGATCGCGGCCGACCGCGAGGACCGGCGCGTCCGCGAGGGCGAGGTCAAGACGGCCTGCCAGGCGGCGTGCCCGACGCAGGCCATCGTCTTTGGCGACATGAACGACAAGCAGAGTGCCGTGGCGGCCCGCAAGGCGAGCCCGCTTGACTATCAGCTCCTGGCCGAGCTCAACACGCGCCCGCGCACGACCTACGAGGCGCATCTGCGCAACGTCAACCCCGAGCTCGAGGAGGAATGAGGTGAGCCGGACCGCCGACGCCGCACCGATCCTCGGCCCCCGCGCCAGCCTCGCGGACGTGACCGACAGGGTCTGCGACGTCGTCGTCCGGCAGCCGGCGCCGTTGTGGTGGTGGGTCGCGGTCGGGCTGTCCGGCGCGTTCGTGGTGCTTCTGGTGGTCGCCGCGTCCGAGCTGTTCGTCGTCGGCATCGGCACGTGGGGCGTGAACATCCCGGTCGCCTGGGGCTTTGCGCTCGCGAACTACGTCTGGTGGATCGGCATCGCGAGCGGCGGGACGATCATTTCGGCCTTGTTCTATCTCACCGGGTCCGAGTGGCGGCGGGCTACCAATCGCATCGCCGAATCGATGACCTTGTGGGGGGCGGCCTGCGCCGGCCTGATGCCGATCTTCCACCTCGGCCGGCAGGGCCTGTTCTACTGGCTGTTTCCGTATCCCAACGTCATGGGGATCTGGCCGCAGTTCCGCAGTCCGCTGCTGTGGGATTTCTTCGCCCTCATCTGCTACATCTTCGCCTCCATCCTGTTCTGGTATCTCGGCCTCGTCCCGGATTTCGCGTCGATGCGCGATCGCGCACCGACGACGCCGTGGCGGGTCTTCTATGGCCTGCTGGCGCTCGGCTGGCGCGGCTCGGCCAGCCAGTGGAAGACCTACCAGACGGTGTACGGCATTCTCGCCTGCCTTCTGGCGCCGATGGTCGTCTCGGTGCACAGCATCGTCGGCCTCGATTTTTCGGGCGGCCTCGTGCCCGGCTGGCACTCGCTGCAGTTCTCGCCGTATTTCGTCTTCGGCGCCGTGTATTCCGGGATCGCGACGGTGCTGCTGCTCATGATCCCGGTGCGGCGGCTATACCGGCTCGAGACCTACATCACCGGGCGCCACCTCAACGTGCTGGCGAAGCTGATGCTCGTCTGCGGGCTGATGCTGACCTACTCGTACGGGCTCGAGGCGTTCATGCCGTTCTACAGCGGCAACATCTTCGACCTGCACATGTTCCTGAACCGCCTCTACGGCCATTACGGGGCGACCTACTGGGTCAAGATCGCGCTCAATTGCGTACTGCCGCAGCTCCTGTGGTTCCCGGCCGTGCGCCGCAGCGAGATCCTGCTGATGGTGCTGGCGCTGTCGGTCATCGTCGGCATGTGGATAGAGCGCTACATCATCGTGGTCACGAGCCTCTACCAGGATTTCATGCCCTCGGCCTGGTACGTCTACGCCGGCACGGTGTGGGACTGGTCGATTCTCCTGGGCTCGGTCGGGCTGTTCTTCACCGGCTTTCTTGTCGTCCTGCGATTCGTGCCGATCGTCTCGATCAGCGAGATGCGCGAGACCGTGCACGAGCATGTGGGGGACCGGCCATGACCGCGCTCCGCGCCGTGGTGGCCGAGTTCGGCACCGTGCAGGACCTGGTTGCGGCGACGCGACGCCTGCGCGAGCTCGGTGCGCGGCGGATCGAGACCTACACGCCGTTTCCGGTGGAGGAGCTCAACGAGCTTCTGGTCGGGCGGCAGACCCTGCTGCCGATGTTGATCTTTCTCTGCGGCGCCGCCGGGGTCGTTTGGGGATTCGTCATGCAGTACTGGGGTGCGGCCGTCAGCTACCCGATCAATGTCGGCGGGCGGCCGTTGAACAGCTGGCCCGCCTTCGTGCCGACCCTGTTCGAGTTCGGCGTGGTGTGGGCGGTGACCGGCGGGTTCCTGCTGTTCCTGCTGTTCAACCGCCTGCCCAAATTCCACCATCCGGTCTGGGCGGTGCGCGATTTCGAGCGCGCCTCGCGGGATGCATTCTTTCTGTGGATCGACGCGACGGACGAGCGGTTCGACCGCGAACGACTGGGCGACATCGCGCGCGATTGCCACGCCCGCCGGCTGACGGAGCTTGCCGCGTGACCCGGGCTCGCCTGCTCATGGGCGCCGTGGCCGCGGTGCTGATCGTCGCGGTCGCAGGCTGCGACCGCATGGCGACGCAGCCCAAACGCAAGGTGTACGAGAGCGGCGGTCCGGACGGCGGCACGGCCGATCGCCTGCCGCCCGAGGGGACCGTGGCGCGCGACGACGGGCAGCCGGTCCCGCCGCTGACCTTCGCAGTGATCCAGCGCGGGCGCGAGCGCTTCGACATCTACTGCGCGCCCTGCCACAGCGTGGTGGGCGACGGCGACGGCATGATCGTCCGCCGCGGCTTCCCCCATCCGCCGGACTACACGGAGGACCGCCTGATCAAAGCGCCGCTCCAGCACTTCTACGACGTCATCACGAACGGCTACGGCGCCATGTACCCGTACGCGGCGCGGGTGGCGCCCAACGACCGTTGGGCGATCGCCGCCTATATCCGGGCGCTGCAGCTGAGCCGCCGCGAGTCCGTGGCCGACCTGCCGGCCGACGAGAAGGCGAAGCTCAAATGAGCCGCGCCCAGCTGTCCCGTCTCCTGCCCTGGGCGGCGATGGTCGCGGTGCTCGGGCTCGTCGCGGCCGCGGCCGGTGCCTTCGTGGACTCGCCGCGCGCCTTCTTCGCCGGATGGCTGACGGCGTATTTCTACTGGCTCGGCCTGCCGCTGACCGCGCTCTCGCTCCTGATGATCCACGACCTTGCCGGGGGCGGGTGGGGAGCCGCACTGCGTCCGCTGCTCGAAGCGGCAACCGCGACCCTTCCGCTGTTTGCACTTCTCTTCCTGCCGATCCCGATCGCCGGGCTCGCCGACCTGTACGGCTGGGCCCGCCCGGACGTGGCGGCAACCCTGCCCAACGCGTTCTATCTCAATCTCGGCGGATTCGCGGGCCGCGCCGCCGCGTATTACGTCCTGTGGCTCCTGTGTGCGGTCATCACGTTGCGGCGCGCCAGGAGCGGCCTGCTCGGCGTCGATCGCGCCGGGTCGTGGGTGAGCGGGGTGGGCCTGGTCGTCATGGCGCCGACGGTCACCTTTGCCAGCTTCGACTGGATCATGTCGCTCGAGCCGCGCTGGTCGTCGAGCATGTTCGGGATGATCATCGGCTCCAGCGAGTTCATCACCGGCTTCGCCATCCTCGTGCTGATCGCCGTCACCCTGGGCCCTGCCGCCCGCGACCAGGACGCGAAGGTGCGCGGCGCATTGGGCAGCATCCTCATCGTGGCCGTCATTTTCTGGGCCTACACCGACTTCGTGCAGTTCCTCGAGGTGTGGGAGGAGAACCTGATGGACGAGATTCCCTGGTATCTCCACCGCTTCCAGGGCGGCTGGTTGGCGGTAGCGATCGCCGAGATGATCGGCAGGTTCGCGCTGCCGTTCCTGCTGCTGATCTGGACGCCGATCAAACGCAGCCGCATCGGTCTCGGCGCGATCTGCGCCTGGCTCGTGCCGATCAACCTCCTGTACATCTGGTGGCTGGTGCTGCCGCTGTTCTTCGGCGGCGGCATGGACTGGTTCGCGGTGGCGTCGGCGGTTGGCGCGGGCGGGCTGTGGTTTGCCGCCTTCCTTGGGTGGTTCAACATCGGCGACCGCCTCGCCGACCGGTGGCTGGTGTCGCGCACGAGGGTCGGTCATGCCTGACCGCCGCTCTTCGCATCCAGGCATGGTTGAGCCGCGGAATCCAGAGACCGCGTTCGAGGCGTCGGATGTTCGCATGGGCCCGATCGGCCTGCTCGCGGTCGGCGTGATCCTGTGGCTGGGGTTGGTCCCGTACTTCCTGTCGCTGGGGTATCCGGATTCGACGCGCGACGCCTTCAAGGCGCCAACCGTGGTCCCCCCCGAGCCCCGCCAGCAAACTCATCCGGCGCAGGACCTCGCGGCGTTCCGGGCCGCCAAGCACGAGCGCCTGACGAGCTACGGCTGGATCGACCAGGCGCACGGCGTGGTGCACATCCCGATCGACCAGGCGATGAAGAAAATCGCCGAGCGCGGGCTGCCCGACTGGCCAGGCAACGGCGGCGCGCGGGTCTCGAAGGCGCCGTCGCCATGAGAACACCGGTGATCGGCCTGCTCGTACTGGCCGCGGTTCTTGCCGCCGCGCCGGCGCGCGCCGTGCCCGGTGGAGAGCGCTCGGCGATCCAGCCCTCGGCTTTTGCCGATCTCGGTTTCGACCAGCAGCCGGGGGCGCAGGTGCCGCTCGATGCCGAGTTGCGGGACGAGCAGGGGCGGCCGGCGCGGCTCGGCGATTACGTGCACGGCCTGCCGGTCGTGCTGGTGCTCGAATATCTCCATTGTCCGAACCTGTGCGGGCTCGTACTCGGCAATCTCGCTTCGGCGCTGCAGGATCTGACGCATGCCGACCTGCACGCCGGGCGCGACTATCAGGTGGTTGCGCTCAGCATCGACCCGCATGAGACCCCGGCAGATGCGCGCGCCGCTCATGAGAAGTACCGCCCGCAGTTCAGCGAGACCGTGCAGTGGCACTTCCTCACCGGCGACGCGGCTGCGATCAAGGCGGTCGCGGCCGCGATCGGATTTCGCTATCGCTACGACGAGGCGATCGGTCAGTACGCGCACCCGTCCGGCGTCACGATCCTCAGTCCGTCGGGCCGCGTGGCGCGCTATATCCTCGGCGTCGACTACCGGCCGGTGGATCTGCGGCTGAGCCTGACCGAGGCCGAAGCCGGGGAGGTATCGGCACCGGCGAGCCAGCTGCTCCTGCTCTGCTATTGCTACGACCCGCAGACCGGCCGCTACAGCCTCGCGGTCAGCCGGCTTCTCCAGGGTGCCGGTCTGCTGACCGTGCTGATGATCGCCATTCCCCTCTATCGCGCGCTCAGGCGCGAGCAGCGCGGGTGAGACATGGATCAGGCGCTTCATCAATGGGTGCCGTTCTGGCCGGACACCGCGTCCAACACCGGCGACGTGGTGAACGCGATCTTCATCGGCCTCGCCGCCGTCGCCGCATTCATCTGCCTGTTCAATTACGGGCTCGTCGCCCTGTTCGCCGTCCGCTACCGGCAGGGCAGCACCGCCGATCGCAGCCACCGCGTGCAGGAGACCTGGCATTGGGAGATCGGCTGGACGGCGGCCACGCTGTTCGCCTTTCTCCTGCTCTTCGTGTGGGGGGCGGGGGCCTATGTCTGGCTCTACCAGCCGCCGCCCATCGCCAACGAGATCTTCGTCGTCGGCAAGCAGTGGATGTGGAAGATCCAGCATCCCGACGGTGTGCGCGAAATCAACGAGCTGCACGTCCCGCTCGGGGAGCTGGTGCGCCTCGTCATGACCTCGCAGGACGTGATCCACAGCTTCTTCATCCCGGCCTTCCGCATCAAGCACGACGTCCTGCCCGACGTGTACGAGACGTTATGGTTCAAGCCGACCAAGGTCGGCGAGTACCGGATCTTCTGCGCCGAGTTCTGCGGCACCGAGCATGCACTGATGCGCGGCAAGGTCGTGGTCATGGACACCAAAGCATACCAGCAATGGCTGACCGCACAGCCGCCCACCACCTCGCTCGCCCAGCAGGGCGAGGCGCTGTTCCGCCAGCTCGGCTGCAGCGGCTGCCATGGCGCCAACAGCGCCGTGCACGCGCCGCCGCTCGAAGGCGTGTACGGGCGGCTGGTCCATCTCTCCGACGGCTCGACCGTGCGCGCCGACGACCGCTACATCCACGATTCCATCCTGCTGCCGGAATCGCAGGTCGTCGCCGGCTATCAGCCGATCATGCCGTCTTTCGCCGGGCAGATCGGCGAGGACGACGTGTTCAAGCTCATCGCCTACATCAAGTCGCTTGGAGAGAGCCCGAGGCCCGTCCGATGACCGACGTCCCCGTTGACTTCACGACACTGCCGCCCGAACGCGGCACCAACTACCTGACCGACGAGTTCACGATCCGCTCGTGGCTCTTCACCACCGACCACAAGCGCATCGCGCTCCTGTTCTTCGCCTCGATCACGGTCTTCTTCTTCGTGGGCGGGATCGCCGCGACGCTCATCCGGCTGCAGCTGCTCACCCCGGGCGGCACGCTCGTCGGGCCGGATGTCTACAACCGGCTTTTCACCATGCACGGCGTCGTCATGGTGTGGTTCTTTCTCATCCCGTCGATCCCGGCCACGCTCGGCAATTTCCTGGTGCCGCTGATGATCGGCGCGCACGACCTCGCGTTTCCGCGCCTCAATCTGTTGAGCTGGTACATCTTCAGCCTGTCGGGCCTGATCGTGATCTATGCGATCGTGGCCGGCGGCGTCGACACCGGCTGGACGTTCTATACGCCGTATTCGAGCATGTTCTCGAACGGGCACGTGATCGCCGCCGCGATGGCGGTGTTCGTCAACGGCTTCTCGTCGATTCTCACCGGCCTCAACTTCATCGTCACCACGCACAAGCTGCGTGCCCCCGGCATGACGTGGTACCGCCTGCCGCTGTTTGTATGGGGGATCTATACGACCAGCCTGGTCATGGTGCTGGCGACGCCGGTGCTGGCGATCACGCTGGGGCTGATGTCCGCCGAGCGCTGGCTGCATGTCGGCTTCTTCGACCCGGCGCTTGGCGGCGACCCGATCCTGTTCCAGCACCTGTTCTGGTTCTACTCGCACCCGGCGGTCTACATCATGATCCTGCCGGCGATGGGCGTGGTCAGCGAGTTGATCCCGACGTTCGCGCGCAAACCGGTGTTCGGCTACCGGGGCATGACCTATGCGCTGCTGGCGATCGCGGTGGTGGGCTTCTTCGTCTGGGGCCACCACATGTTCGTGGCGGGCATATCGATTTACTCCGGAATCGTCTTCTCGTTCATGAGCTTCATCGTCGCGGTGCCGTCGGCGATCAAGGTGTTCAACTGGACGGCGACGCTCCACAAGGGGGTCATCAGCTTCGATGCGCCGATGCTCTATGCGCTGGGCTTCGTCGGGCTTTTCACCACCGGCGGTGTCACCGGCCTGATGGTGGCCACGCTCGCCGCCGACGTGCATCTCACCGACACCTATTTCGTCGTCGCCCATTTCCACTTCATCATGGTGGGCGGGACGGTCAGCGCCTATTTCGGAGGCCTGCATTACTGGTGGCCGAAGATCACTGGGCGGCTCTACAACCGGTCGGCCGCGATCATCGCCGCGCTCCTGACGTTCTTCGGCTTCAACCTCACGTTCTTTCCGCAGTTCATCCTGGGCTATCTCGGGATGCCGCGGCGCTACTTCGCCTATCCGCCGGTGTTCCAGGTGTGGCACGTGCTGTCCTCGGCCGGCGCCTCGATCCTCGCCGTCGCGTACGCGCTGCCGATGTTCTATCTCGGCTGGTCGCTGCTCTATGGAAAGCGCGCGAGCGCCAATCCGTGGGATGCGACCGGCCTCGAATGGCTGACGGCGTCGCCGCCGCCCAAGCACAATTTCGAGGTGACGCCGACGGTCGTGCGGGGGCCGTACGACTACGAGATCAGCGAGGACGGCCGGTCCTATGCCCGCCCTCAGGCCTGAGATCCAGTACGCCACTCTCGCCCAGCAGAGCGAGACCGCTCAGCTGGGAATGTGGGTCTTCCTCGCGACCGAAGTCCTGTTCTTCGGCGGCATCATGCTCGCCTACGAGGTCTATCGCACCAGCTACCCGGCCGCGTTCGCCGCCGCGATGGCGGAGTCCGTCATCGTCATCGGTGCGATCAACACCGCACTCCTCCTCACCAGCAGCTTCACCATGGCGCTTGCGGTGCACTGGACGGCCATAGGCCAGCCGCGCCGCGCGACCGGCTCGCTGATCCTCACGGCCGGGCTCGGTGTCGCCTTTCTCGCGCTCAAGGCGCTCGAGTATTACATCGACTACCAGGACCACGTGGTGCCGCGGCTCGGATTCGAGATCCACGGCGTGCCGCGCGGGCCCGCCGAGCTCTTCTGGCTGTTCTACTTCTATGCGACGGGGCTGCACGCGATCCATCTGACCATCGGCATCGTCGTGCTCTCGGTGATGATCGTGCACTCGTGGCGGCAGAGATTTCTCCCGCAAAGCCACAACCTGCTCGAAGTCGCCGGCCTTTACTGGAGCTTCATCGACATCGTCTGGGTGTTCCTGTTCGCCCTCATCTACCCGATCGGACGGGTCGTCTCATGATCGTCATTTTCACCGGCACGTGGGCGATCCTGCTGCTGCTGTGCGGGTTCAACTGGTGGTCGGCCTATCTGCCGCTCGGCAGCGCGCACGCGGTCCTGCCGATCGGGGTCGCTGCCTGCCAGGCGCTCCTGATCGCCGTGGTGTTCATGAAACTCGCGCAGGGCCCGCGGCTGAAATGGCTGTTTGCCGGGGTCGGGTTTTACTGGCTCCTGATCATGATGGGATTGTCGGCGGCCGACTACATGACGCGCAGCGGCTGGCCGGTGAACCAGTAGCGGATCAGGCGCCCGCGCTGCGCGCCGCCGGCCGGCTCATGGTCGCAGCGACCGCCAGCCACGCCACCGTGATCAGGACCGAGACCTCGAATACGGCGTCCGGGCCGCCCCAACCCGCCGCCCAGCCGCCAACGGCACCGCCGCAGAAGATGCCGAGAAACTGGCAGGTCGAGAAGATGCCGGTCGCCGTGCCCTTGGCCGCGGCGGGCGCCTGCCTGGTGACCAGGGAGGGCAGCATCGCCTCCATCGCGTTGAACCCGGTAAAGAACGCGACCAGTGCCGCGATCGCGACCACGGGATGCGTGCCCTCCAGCGCCAGCACCGCGAGGCTTGCGCCGAGGACCACGATCGCGGCGAGGAAGGCCTTCTTGGTGCGGCCGCCCTTCTCCGCGACGAGGATCACCGGAACCATCAGCGCGACCGAGGCCAGCAGCACCGGCACGTAGACCTGCCAGTCCTGATGGGCGGACAGGTGCAGCGTCTCAGTGATCAAGGGCGGCACGGCCAGGAAGCTCGCCGTCAGGATCGCATGCAGGGCAAACACGGCGACGTCGAGCCGCAGCAGCTCCCGGTCGCGCAGGACCCGCGCGAACAGCGCCCGTGCGGGCTCGGCGTCGCGATGCAGCGCCGGACTGGCGCGCCCCTGCGGCAGGCTGTGCGTGATCGCGATGCCGGCCAGAGCGAGGCCCGCCGTGAGCCAGAAGATGCCCGGCACGCCGATGAGGCCGTCGAGGACCGGACCGATGCCGATCGCGACGAGGAACGACAGGCCGATGGTCATGCCGACGATGGCCATCGCCTTGGTGCGGACCTCGTCGCGGGTGAAATCGGCCACCATCGCCAGGACGACCGAGCCGATCGCCCCCATGCCCTGGAAGATGCGGCCCACCAGAACGCCGGTGATCGAAGTGGAAAGTGCCGCCACGACGCTGCCGATCCCGAACAGCACGAGCCCGGCCGTGATCACCGTTTTGCGCCCGATGCGGTCCGACAACAGGCCGAACGGGATCTGGAGGAGGCCCTGCGTCAGCCCGTAGGCACCCAGAGCCATGCCGATCATCACCGGTGTGGCGCCCTGGAGATGTCGAGCATAGGCATCGAAGACCGGATAGATCATGAACAGGCCGAGGAGGCGGGTGGCGAACACGCCGGCCAGCGACGCGGTGGCGCCGATCTCGCGCCGTGTCAGCCTCATCCCGGAGCCGTGGTGGGGGCGATGGCTGTCGTCGGGCATGACGGGGCTGCTCTCGTGCTGAGGGACATGGGGTGCGCGCAACGGCGCGCGCCGACGGACTTTGCCGCCGGACAATGTCCAAACTGTGGCTGGCTTCGTCAACTGCGCCGCCGATCCGGCGCGGCGCCTGGCTGGTCAGCGCAAGAGGATCAGACCATGATCCCGGGCACGAAGCACAGCACCTGGCCGTTCAGGACGCAGGCGACGGGCTTGCCCACGGGGTTCTGCTTGCCCTGCAAGACCTTTTCCGGCGGCACCGCCAGCCACTGGTCTTTGACCAGGATTTCATAGCCCGTTCCGGTGATTCGGGCATCCACCGGCCGGCAGTCGGCGATCGAGCAGCACGAAATGCCGGTCCCCGGTTGGGCGAGGCTTTTGAACCACGGTGCCAGCGCCGGATCCGCGTTTTCCGGAGGGGCTCCCAGGGCCGCCGATGCAACTACAAGACCCGCGGCACCCGCCAGAAGCCAAAGGCGACGACTCATGTTGAATCTCCTCCCGACAGCCATCCAGGATTGAAACGGCATCGTCGGGCGGGTGATCCGAACCCACCGCGTGACAAAGTTGGGACGCCCGCGGCGTGTTACGCCAAACGCGTCAGGGCAGACAGCGTGCCTTGATGCCGGGGTCTACGGACCGATGGCCCATGCCTGGGTCGTGGCCTGCTTCAGCAGGGCCTGCAGCGCCGCGGCGGATGCCTTGCCGCTGCCGTTGCCCGCCGCGACGGCCTTGAGATCGGCGTTCTGCCCGTAGATCGCGTCGTTGTAGTCCTTGCTCGGCTGCATCTCCGATCTCTCCAATCCGCCGCCGCCGAACAGGCCTGAGTTCGTGCTGACCGTCAGCACTTGCAGTCCGCCCGCGGCGCCGCCGCCGGCCGACGCGCCCGCCCCCCATGACGCGAGCGCGAAGCCGCTCGTGCCGCCGACCTTTGACACGCCCGCGAGCAGATCGTCGACGCCGGCATCGGTCATGATCAGCATGACGAGATTGGATTCCTGGGCGCCCAGCTGCATGCCCACGCTCTGGGCCTTGATGGCGAGGAAGACAGGATCGCTCCACGAATCGCCATGGCGGCGCAACAACACCCCATCGCCGCCCGAGAACCCCACGATGAAGCCCAGCTTGGTCACCGTTGGTGCCACATAGATCGCCCGGGCGCCGCCCAGGAAATTGCGCACCGCTTCCCATTCCTTCTGTGAAAAATATGTGTCGAGACTCGTCTTCACGGAGGCGACCAGGGCTGCCGCCTTGGCGTTCGGGTCATCGGCGGCGCGGGCGGCAAGCGTCGCGGCCAGCACGACGACAGCGGACGCGATCAGCAGGCAGAGCGCCCGCATGGGCCGCACGCGGGCAAGCGCGTGCGCTTGTGATCTCCTTGCCTCCATGCCGGCCTCCTGGTTATGGCTGCGCGCATCGTGCGCTCGGTCCACCCGCGCATCTTCGGAAAAAGCGGGCCGGTCTATCTATCGGATACACGCAAGTCCGGCGCGAGCCGGCGGCGGTGTCGTGCCGTTTCAGCCCGGAACTTCGCGCAGCGGCGGCTTGTCGCCCACGCGCGCGCGACAGCGGGTCAGGAGGATCTTGGCCACCGGGTCGTCGGGAAAGCGCTCCAGCAACGCCTCGTACCGCGTGGCGGCGACGTTCCAGTCCTGGGCCGAGTAGGCCTGGAAGGCGCTTTCCGTGAGCGTGCAGAGCAGCTGCTGCGCGTCGGACGCAGCCACCTCGGGGCCCCCGTCGCGGATGCCGATGAGCTCGTATACGACGAGATCGCCGCGGCGTCCCTTGACAGTGACGTTGTCGATCGGCCGCAGCCACAGCCGCTCGCCGGCCTCGCGGAACACCGAATGGCTGACGCAGATCCAGGTGCCGAATTCCTTGTTGGTGCCCTCGAGCCGGGCCGCGATGTTCACGCCGTCGCCGAAGACGGTGTAACTCAGGCGTTCCGCCGAGCCGACATTGCCCACCAGGACCGCGTCGGTGTGGATGCCGACGCGCATGTGCAGCCCAGGCTTTCCTTCGGCGGTCCACGCCGCATTGCGGGCTTCCATGCGGCGCTGCGCCTTGATCGCCGCGACGCAGGCCCGGTACGCATGGTCCTCGCGCAGGGCCGGCGCGCCCCAGAACGCCATCACGCCGTCGCCGATGAACTTGTCGACCGTCCCGTGCTCCTCGTTCACCGCCCGCGTGGCGATCTCGAAATACGACGACACCTGGATGAACAAGTCGCGCGCCGGCTGCACCTCGGCAAGCGTCGAGAAGTTCTTGATGTCGGTGAACATCACCGTGAGATAGCGGCTCTGGCCCCCGATCTCGAGCGAGCCCTCGGATTTCAGTAGCTCCTGCACGAGGCCGCGCGGCACGAAGGCGGCAAACGAGGCGATCGAAGATTTGAGCAGCTTGGTCGCCGCGATCAGCTTTTCGATCTCGAGCACGGACGAGCGGATCGAGATCGGGCGGTCGAGCGTCAGGGATCGCACGGCATCGATCTCGACGACCACGCGCTCGAGCGGCCGGCTCATCATGGCCGCGGCGATGTAGATGAGGACGATCGCGCCGGCCAGGGCTGCGCCGCCGAGGATGACGATCAGCCGCTCGATCCGGTGGATGTCGCCCACGAAATCGTCCGTCGGGACCACGATGATCACCTGCCACGGCTTGCCGAAGCTCTCCGGGAAGGGCGAGAACAGGGCAAGGTATTCGCGGCCCGAATCCGGCTCGACGAACTTGAAGTAGTCCTCGCTGTGGCGGCTGCGCTCGAACGCGGCGGCGGTGACCGCCTTGTCGTTCAGGTCGACCAGGCTGTGCGGCTCGACGGTGCCGGCCGGATCGGCCTCGGAATGAGCGATGATCGATCCGCGGCGATCGGCGATCAAGGTCACCCCATGCTCGCTCGCCGGATTGTCCTTCAGGTACTGCGACAGCGTACGCAGCGTGATGTCGGCGCCGACGATGCCGACGATCTTGCCGTTGATCACGATCGGGGCGGAGACGGTGATCTCGGGCTCGCTGGTCGCAGCACTGACATACGGATCGGACACCTCCACCGTTCCGAGGCGCGCGACAGCACCGACATAGAAGGGCCGCTGGCGCGGGTCGTAGGTGGTGGGCTCGCTGACCTCCGCCAGAGGCTGACCCCACTCGCGGAAGAAGCTGTAGCGGTCGACCGGGGCGCCGCCCGCCGAGCGGTCGATGACGCGCGTGGCGTAGGTGGCTCCCGCCGGCGGCTGCCGTCCGTTCAGCTTGACCCCGGGCCCCAGCCGCAGGACCTCGCGGAAGGATCCGTCGGCGTAGCCGATATACAGCTCGCGAACGAGGTCAGCCCGCTCGAGGTTCTGGAACAGATATTTGTTGATGTCCGTGCGCAGGAGCTGCGGGAAGTCGACGCAAAACTCGGACAGGGTGACGACCATGTCCTTGACCGGCTCGACCAGGCTCGTGGTGTTGTCGATGCTCGCTTCGCGAGTCTTCTGGATGAAGCGCGCCGCGTTCGCCTCGGCCACGTCGCTCATCAGATGGTGCATGTAGAACATCAGCCCGCCGATGATCGGGCCGACGATGAGCACCATCAGCAGGCTGATGCTTTCCCTGAGCCGCAGCTGGAGGATTCTCGACCGCAAGGCGTCCTCTCCGCTTCCCTGGTTCCTAAATGTCTGTAAAGGCTGGCGTCCCCGAGAGGATTCGAACCTCCGACCTACAGTTTAGGAAATAGCACAGGCGCATCTCTGCTGACTACGTCGTACTACGTCCGAGCCAATGAATTCGCGGTTTTACGTGACATGTTTTCAGTTGTGGTGTACGCCCCGACCCCGATGACTACGGCCCGCATGCTTCCGCGCTGCTTCCGCGGGAGGGGGGGAACCGAATGCCAAAGTTGACAAGACGAACGATCGAAGCCGCACATCCTGACGCAGAACGCGAGGCGTGGGTCTGGGACGATGAGATGCGCGGCTTCGGGCTCCGCGTTATGCCCCGCAGCAGAAAGTCACCAGACGGCGTGAAGTCGTTCGTTGTGCAATACCGGATCGGCCGGCGTACACGTCGCCTCGCCTTCGGCCGATATCCGGTCATGAATGCAAAGGTGGCGCGCATGCGCGCGCGGGCTCTGCTGGCGACGGTCGACGATGGCAAGGATCCCAGCCAGGAGCGGAAGGCGGAGGCGAAAGCCGAGACCGTGACCGAGCTGGTGCGGAGGTTCATGAGCGAGCACGTCGAGGCCCACCTAAAGCTGGGCACGCGGCGGGAGTATCGGCGCCTGCTCGGTGCAGCCAAGGACACCGACGAAAACGGTGACCGTCAGAGGCCTGGGATTGCGGAGAAAGCGCTCGGTGCGTTCCGTGTGCGCGACGTCGCCCGCGCAGATATCACGAGGTTGATCCACGCGCGTAGCAAGACCCCGACCGATGCCAACCGCCTGCACGCGGCCTTACGAGCGATGTTTAACTTCGCGGAGCGAATCGGCGTGCGGCCTGACGGATCAAATCCGTGCCGACACGTTATGCGCT
>Ga0335069_10002461_pt1 | contig 28552 bp, 27 predicted proteins | sample Lox_Sample_11_FD_206714 | JGI IMG/M metagenome (GOLD analysis project Ga0335069, IMG submission 206714) | Soil microbial communities from Loxahatchee National Wildlife Refuge, Florida, United States - Lox_Sample_1.1 | ecosystem: Environmental > Terrestrial > Soil > Wetlands | place: USA...
TCGACCCGGCTTGTAGTCATGACTGCACGCGGACGCCAGATGTTGCAGGATGTTTACAGGGTGCCCGCCACCAAGATCGATCTCATTCCACATGGCATTCCGGACATACCGTTTGTCGATCCGAATTACTACAAGGACCAGTTTGGCGTTGAAGGACGAATTGTGTTGCTCACCTTCGGACTGCTTTCGCCCAACAAGGGAATTGAGCACGTACTGAACGCGCTCCCGCAGATTCTGGCGGAATTCCCGGACGTTGTTTACATCGTCCTGGGTGCCACGCATCCCCACGAGTTGCAGGAGCGCGGTGAGGCCTATCGTCTCAGCCTGGAAATTCTGGCCAAGAAGAACAAGGCCGAGAAGAATGTGATTTTCTACAATCGCTTCGTCGAACTCGATGAGTTGAAAGAATTCATTGGCGCCGCCGACCTCTATATCACGCCCTACCTTAACGAGGCGCAGATCACTTCGGGGACGCTCGCTTACACATTTGGCGCCGGTAAGGCGGTGGTTTCGACCCCCTATTGGCATGCCGCGGAATTGCTGGCGGAGGACCGCGGTGTTTTGGTCTCCTTTGGGGATTCCCGCGCCATCAGTCGCGAGGTTTGTGGCTTGTTGCGCGATGTGCCCCGCCGCAATGCTATCCGTAAGAACGCCTACAAGCTGGGTCGCGAAATGGTCTGGAACAACGTGGCGCGGCTCTATATGCATTCCTTCGAACAGGCGCGCCTCCAGGGCGCCGTATTGTCCCGAAAGTTATTCGCTACGAAGACTCTCGACCAGCAACCGCGGGAGTTGCCGGAAGTAAGACTGGACCATCTATCGCGCATGACGGATTCCACCGGCATTTTCCAACACGCCATTCTCACCGTGCCGAATTTTACGCAAGGATACTGCACAGATGACAACGCGCGCGCTTTCATCCTATCGACGCTGCTCGATGAGTTAAAAGAAGAACCGGCGCGGGCGCAAACCCTTGGCACAACCTACGCAGCCTTTCTAAATCACGCCTTCGATTTCAAGACGAAACGGTTCCACAACCTGCTGAGTTTCGACCGCCGCTGGCTTGATGAACTGGGGTCCGAGGATTGTCACTCCCGCGCGCTCTGGGCGCTGGGCGTGGGCGTGGGACGCTCCCCGCATCGAAGCTTTCAGATCATGGCCGGCCAACTTTTCGCAAGGGCATTGCCGGCGGTGCCGAATTTCACTTCTCCGCGCGCCTGGGCTTTCTGCCTCATCGGAATCCATGAATATCTGTGCCGGCTGAGTGGCGACAGCTTGGCTCAACAGACTCGCGATACGCTCACGGCGCGGCTGATGGACATCTTCGACAGGGCGTCTCACCCAGACTGGCCGTGGTTTGAAGAGGAGCTGAGCTACGACAATGCCAAGCTCGCCCACGCCTTGATTCTCAGCGGACGGGCCACCGGACAAACCGCTGTGTTTGAACGGGGCATAGAGGCTTTACGTTGGCTGGCGGGGGTGCAAACCTCCGAAAATGGACACTTCCGCCCCATTGGCAGTAACGGATTTTATCACCGTGGCGGAACCCGCGCGATCTTCGACCAGCAGCCTATCGAGGCGCATGCGATGGTGTCGGCCTGTCTTGAGGCCTACCGGGCGACCGCGGACTCTTGGTGGTACGAACAGGCCCAACGCGCCTTCGACTGGTTCTTGGGCTGGAACGACCTCGGATTGGAACTCCACTCCGTCAATACGGGTGGCTGCCGTGACGCTTTGCACGTGGACCGAGTCAACGGGAACCAGGGAGCGGAATCAACGCTTGCTTTCCTGCTCTCGCTGGTGGAAATGCAACTCATTCAAAATGCCGTCACCGCATTTAACGAGCCAACATCGTAGGCAACGGTGAACCCTATCAATGTCAATCGCACGAAGATTACTTTGTATCCGGACTGCAAGCGAGTCCTAGTCCGGCCGTTCCATCTCATGAGTGGCCAGCGCGCCAGCGAGATTTGCGCTCGCATTATGGCCCTGTCCGAAAATGACGTTCATGCACAGCTTGCCCAGTTATGGGCGGAATTCGGGCGACGCCACAAAAATATCCGAGAGTTCTTCCGGCGTCGGTTCGAGGAGGCGCGTCCCTATTTGTTGAGCGATCTGGCAATCTCCGAAGAGCGGTCGCTATTGGTTGGTGGGTATTTCACTCACGAGTATTCCTTCGAAGCCGCCGCCTTGTTCAATCCCTCCATCGTGCCACACCCAGACCAGTCGCATCTGGCGGCCGGGGAGCAGCGTTTCGTTCTGAGCCTTCGCGCCACGGGGGAAGGGCATATCTCCTCCACGACCTTTCGCACCGGGGTTGTAGACTCCGAGGGACGCGTGGCCATCGATGCGCCCACCCGCTACGCTCTAGAGCCGGTGCGCCTGCCCAACGCTTCGTTCGAAAAGCGCCTGTTCGAGCGGAAACTCCGGGAACTCAACCTGATCGGTGCCTTCAGCCGGGAAGTGCTGAAACTCCTTGGAGAATCGTTTACCCTAGAAGAATTGCGCACCAGCATCAGCCTTGCAGCAAAGCAACTCAGGGTGCACGACCTCGAAACAGAGAAGGTGGCCAAAACAACTCTCGCGCTGGCGCAATCGTGTTTTGAAGTTCATTTCGATTCGGACTCGTGCTTTTCCGAACGCGTGCTGTTCCCCACCACAGTCGCACAAAGCCACGGCATCGAGGATGCACGTTTTGTTCTTTTTCGTGGCGAAGATGGCATGCAGACTTATTACGCGACATATACGGCCTACGATGGCAAAGAAATACAGCCACAGTTTCTTGAAACATCCGATTTTCTGCATTTCAAATTCACCACGTTGAACGGTCCCGCCGTGCAGAACAAAGGCATGTCCCTCTTTCCGAGGAAGATTAACGGTCTTTACGCAATGCTTGGGCGGCAGGATTACGAGAACATCTACTTGATGTTCTCCGACCATCTGCATTTCTGGCGAACCAAGCAACTGATTTTGGAGCCCAGATTCCCCTGGGAATTTGTCCAGATGGGAAACTGTGGCTCGCCGATTGAAACCGAAGCCGGCTGGCTCGTGCTTAGTCACGGAGTGGGCCCGATGCGGAAGTATTGCATCGGCGCCTTCCTGCTCGATCCTGATGACCCTGCTAAGGTCATCGGCCGCCTGCGCGACCCGCTTATCGCGCCCAACGATGATGAACGCGAAGGGTATGTCCCGAATGTCGTTTACTCCTGCGGCAGCCTCCTGCACGGACGGCATCTGATCCTCCCTTATGGCGCGGCCGATTACGCCACATCGTTCGCCACGGTGATGCTTGATGAAGTCTTAGATGCGATGGAATAGACTGACCTGGGAATTGAGGAGGGGGAATGACAATATATAGGCTACAAGCGATTACTTCCGTACAAGCGCCCCGGCGTTGACCCCTGCCCCGCATCGGAAAAGTGAGCAATATTGAGCAGATTTCAGGTCCCGGACATGGGAGGCTTGGAAGGGGCGGGGGGTTGGGTACTTCGCGTTCTTAAGGGCTACACTCAGAGCCACGCTCCTACCGCCGCCGTTATCCTGGACAGACTGGGTGTTTTCGTGAAGGGTCTACGCATTACGCTCGTGGAGTTGTCCGCGACCGTGGATGGGCGGCTGGACGGCTGTCTGGCGAAAGATGTTCACTCTCTGTTCCGGTTCCCGGCCAGCGGCGTGCCATTGCTCGAAGCGATCTGCCGCCGCGAGGGTTACGAGGACATCGTCACTATCAACCCCCAGGACAACTGTGTACCCGGGCGTCTGGATGTGGGCGAGTGGAAGCGGCTCGCGGATACGGATGTATTGGGACTCTCCGTCCTCACTCGTACGGCGAATCAGTCGTTTGAATTGGCGCGGCGGATTGCGAACAACATCCTCACGATGTTTCCAGGAGGTGCCGCCCACAGCCCGATAATCCGAAACGTTTGGACTGCAATAGATTCCCAAAGGAGAACTGACATGCCACATACGGCCACTATCAACACCGTCCCTGGAGTTTACACCTCCGATTGTTGCGGTATCGAACGAACCGTGGCAGAGAACGATAAATTTCCACCCTGCCCCGGGGGTAAACTTGGCTGCGGTGGCACCAACGCAAATTGGACGCTGGTGCGGAAGACGCAGACGAAATAAAGCAACAGATGGCTTCAGCGCTATATTCGAACGAGAGATCCTGTAACCACGCCTTGGATGGGGCGACCATCGATCTCAGCTATCGGCTTTTGCAGGCCGGCAGCCCATGATTGCCGCCTGTTCCCACCTGTATCTATGTATCTATAGCCCGTCAATTGTCGCAGACTTATATCCCGCTGCAATACCAGACCCCATGGAGTTAGGTTCATAGGGGGAGGTCAGGACCCTGGCGCATCAAGCCGACCTGTGAACCTATAACCCTGTTGACGCTTAAACTGCGCGTATGCCAGGCCATTCAGCCGGAGATTGCTCCTGTAGGAAAGAGCGCCCAGCGTGGCGATTAATGGCGCGCGGCGTTGCCATAAGTTGCTCCACACCCTGCACAGAATGCGCGGAATGGAATAGAACTCCCGATCGCAGGAGAGCATTTCTTCGACGATGCTATCAAGTGCGAAATACTCGCACCGCGCCACCGGGAAGGTCAGCGTGTAGTATTTCCAGTCCTCCGGGAATGTATCGAGGGCAATGCGGCCTTCCGATTTCATCTGGTCCCACAGGCGCGTGCCCGGCAAGGGAGTCAGAAACATCGCGTTGAGATTATCCACGCCATACTGGCTGGCGGCTGCTGCTGTACGCTTGCCGATGCCCGGCTTGTCGTTGTCCAGACCGATGATAAAGGAACCCACCACCAGAATGCGGTGCCGCTGTATTCGCCGCAAGGAGGCGCGGAGGTCCCTGCCCTTCAGAAGGTTGAATTTCTTGCCGAGCTCCAGAAGGCCTTCGGGTGTGGGGGATTCAAAACCGATGAAAACGCCTCGGCAACCGGCCTCCGCGGCCAACGCCAGAAGTTCTTCGTCATCGCCGAAGTTGATGGTCGCCTGGGCAACCCACTCTTTTCGCAAGTTCGCCTGTGCCATGGCGCGGAACAGGTCCTTGGCGCGGGCGATGTGTTCCGGGCGTGTGCCGATGAGGTTGTCGTCCACCACCAGAACGCGCTTCTCGCGGATCAACTGGAATTCGCGCACGACATCGGGAATGGGCCGCAGCCGGTAGTGGGCCCCGTTGAACGCCGTCACGCTACAGAAGCTGCAGTTCATGGGACAGCCGCGCGTGGTCTGAATGGCTCCCAGGGCATAATCTCCGGTCAGCAGATCGTGCCGGGCAGGCGGAACCCTGTCGATCTCGGCGAACCCTCCGTCATACCGGCGCTTCAGGCACCCGTGCCGACTGTCCTCCAGGACTTGCGGCCAGACGCGTTCGGCCTCCCTTGTAACGACCGAGTCCACACGCTCCATGGCTTCATCCAAGCACATGGTGGCATGAATCCCACCCATGACCACGGGTACGCCCAAGCGCCGGAACTGCGCGGCAACATCATAGGCGCGGTTCGCCTGCGAAGTGAAGGCGGTGATGCCCACCAAGTCCGGCCGCGGCATGGCCGAGTAGTCGGGCACACCGAGGTTCTCGTCCACGATGGTGATTTCCCACTCCGGCGGGGTCAGTCCCGCGAGAACCATGAGGCTGAGCGGCTTCCATACCCGGAAACGATTCCAGCGGCTCTCCTTGATTCTGACGATGCTGACGAGCGGGTTGGAGGGGTTAATCAGAGACAGGCGCATGGCGTCTGTTCACCCGCATATCACTCAGGATTATGGGCCTAAACTTCGGGCGATGATGGAAGTATACGACGTCCTGTCCCGTTTTCAAGCGCGATTTCTCGGACAGTGCTTAGACCCTTATTCAGCTTTTGCGCGATACCGCCATCACTGAAAGCCCGGCCCAACAGACGATAGATGGGGCCGAGGACTCCTACCTGTGCTTTCGGGGACTGATGTCGTAACCCCAAAACCGACGTCGTTGACGCTGCCCTTCTCGCTCACTAGGCACCCGTCGATAACGTGACTGGAGGAAGCCGGGTAGATGCTCTCCTGCGCTTGGCCGGCCGGGGCTTGGGCGGAGGGGCTTCGTCGGTGAATTCGACAGTCATGAGCTGGGTGTCAAATTTCTTGGGGCCGTGGAGGTGGAAGTCGATGGAGGTGCGTTCAGCGTTCGATTGGGTCACCACACCGAGGCCGTATTGAACGTGCTTGATGAATTGTCCTTGGGGGAGTGTTCGCATATGAGTCTCCTTTACAGAGGTCGAAGAATTGGCTACCTGCCCCAAACTGACTTTACGTGTGCGGGCACTAGGGGAGCTTGGTGGCTTCGCCGGCATCGGCCCGGGCTATACGGCCGCCGCCTGCCTTCGCCGCAGGTCCAAAACACTCTCTACGGCGCATGCCAGGACGTGAGCGAGTTCATCGCTGCCCATGGGAGGCACAATGAAGTCAAAAGCCCCGCCACCCATCGTCTGCACATAGAGCCTGACATCGATGAGGCGTGACACCACGATGACCTTCACGGGCTTAAGAGCCTCAAGCGCAAGCTTGACGACGTCCGTCCAGGTGCCGTCAGGAAGCAGCGCTTCCGTGAAAACCAGATGCGGTGGATTGGCCTCTGTGAGCAGCGGCAAGGCCTCTCCGCAGCTCCTAAGCCAATTGACCTTGATCGATCGGCCTTCCAGAGCCTGTTTCAGCACGCGCTGTGATTCGGTAGGTTGGTGCAAAAGGAGCGCTGAGATTTCATCCTTCATGAGACCTTCTTTCAGCTCCGGAAACCGGTAATAGGTTTTTCGGCTGCGGGAAATACTTGCGGGTGGGGCGGACTCAAGGGATTGGCCCCCTCCGATTTGTGCCCGAAAGCCTTCTTCTGCGGATGCTGATGCGCCAGGTACTCCTGAACATCCTGCTCCCCAATATGCAGATGGGACTTGGCGGATAACTCGGGCGTCTCCCGCTCCAGTTCGCGCCGCAATCGCTCGAAACAGATGCTCGGCCCATCCTGAAGTTGCAAGGGGCCCCAACGAGACGTCTTGGACCCAATTTCCACAGTGAATTCGCGTGCCTCCCGGGGTGGGTCCATCACGTCGAAATTATAGATTCGGGAATTAGCCTCAATGTCGTACCCAGCGAACTGGATAAACATGCTTCGACCTCCTGAGTGCCCTGTGGCGCTGACCCTTCGAGCCGTGGCTGAACGCTAAAGACGGAAGTTGCTTTTGTTCACTTGCCGGGCTTTTTCCAGCGCCTCGCGGTTCTTCTCGTCTTCCGTGTTTTGGAGCTGGATCTCCCGCTGGGGAGCTTCTTGCGCATCCAAGCGCATGGCTTCTGTGGTCGCCGCCCGGGCCAGAGCATCCAGTCTCTTCGAGAATGCGATCATTCCAAAAGTCGGTTGATGGGAGGAGCGGAAGAGGTTGAACGAGTACTCGGAGTCCCCCCAACGCGCGATGACAGTTTCGCTATCGTTGTACACCTGTGTCGATGAGAAAGCGATCTCGGTGCCAGCGGGCTCCGTGGCAGTTCCATACTTGGCCGAAATTGCTTCGATCATGTCCCCTGTGGTCAGCCCTTCGGTTTCATCTCGATCGTAACTCACCACGATTCGAAAGAGTTCCCCATTGTAAAAGCTAAACAGGATTGTCTTGACCGGGTCTATTTGCGTTGAAAAACCGCTCGAGAGCCAGATGGGCCATTCCAGTTCTTGAATGACCGCCGGACGTGCATGGATCAGCTTCGCCTCAGACAGGTCCAGGCCCGCCTCTTTTGCAACGGCCGACAGCGTCTCTCCAAACTGGAAGCCCCGGTAACGGGAAAGATCCGGCGCGCTCGTCGCAGGCGCCGAAACGGGGACCGCTGGCAGCAACCCGATGAGAGCACGCAGGGGCTGCAACCCCCGTACTTGGATTGGCAGCGGTTGTATTACGATCATCTTGGCCACATACGGCCTCACATCTTCCGAGCGAATCAAGGGAACCGCCACCAGCACGGCCCCAACTACTGAAACTATCACTGCGCGAGCGTTGATCATTGGAGTCCTCCTTCCGGGGACTTGATAGTTTACGAATGCAAGCTTCGTTCGACCCGCCGAACCTCCGCCTTCCTGCCTTCAGCCAGTGGGTCCGAGCGGCAGCCAAGGTATGACGTCCTACTTCGGCACGGCAATGGCTGTCCGTGCTGTTTTGTCTTCCGTGCTTACCCGCATTTCCCGGATGTGCATCCGCCGGAGAATCTTTTGCTTCCGTAATCTGCCGAATCTGGCTTTGTCACCGTTTCTTGCGGACATCTTTCCCTCCTTCGCAAACTCTGCGCCTCGGCTCAGATGGCCGCCAACTTCGCTTGTTGCCATTCCGAAATGCGTTTGGCGTGGAAGAGGCATACACTTTCCTGAATATGTCGCGGATGGACAGCGACGGTTAGGTAAGGCAGCCCTAGGAAACGCTTTGCGGACACATCGGAAATTTCTAGGCAGTTGAATTTTTCCGATTTCATGTTGGCAATGACGTGCTTGACTGCCCTGCGGATCGTCTTGTCTGACTCCGGGCCAAGGACAATTGCATTGACCTCGCACGCCATGTAGAAAAAGCTCCATCCTGCCTCACAAAGTTTCCGATCCAAACCGGATTTATCCAGATTCTTGACCCGTCTCCAACCGTTCAAATACGGATCGCTTTCTAAGGGCAAGGTTTCCGGTAAACGCGTGCCATCCCTGATGAAGAGCGTCCCGATCTCGATTGTATGTGGCATTAGTGTTATCCTCTCTTCTCTTCACCAAATCCCTTCGACCATTGGAACCACGCGGCGCAGACGCAATGCATCCAGCCAGGTACTTAGCGGCTCTGTTTCGGCCGAGGAACCGCAAGCAGCGAGTGCGCCGAATCTGAATTCTCATATTCCACCTCGCGCGAGACCAGCCTGACTAGCGTCGGTAGCACCTTAGTACATCCCGCCCCCCATGCCTCCCGGAGATCCTGCCGGAGCCTTATCTTTTTCCTCCGGGTACTCGCTGACCATGGCCTCGGTGGTGAGTAGCAACGAAGCAATCGACGCAGCGTTCTGAAGCGCGGCGCGCGTGACCTTGGTAGGGTCGATGACGCCATCCGCGACGAGGTCGCCGAAGCTTTCGGTTTCCGCGTTGAAGCCATAGTTCGGGTTGTTGTTCGACTTCACTTTCTCCACCACTACCGCGCCTTCATGGCCGGCGTTGGCGACGATCATGCGTAAAGGCTCTTCGAGCGCGCGCGTAACGATGTTGACGCCGATCTGCTCGTCCCCGTCGCCCTTCAGCTTGTGGAGAGCGGGGATGCAGCGCACCAGCGCCACGCCGCCGCCGGGCACGATGCCCTCCTCTACGGCCGCCTTGGTGGCGTGCATGGCATCCTCGACACGGGCTTTCTTTTCCTTCATCTCGGTCTCAGTCGCCGCACCCACTTTGATCTGCGCGACGCCACCCACCAGCTTCGCCAAGCGCTCCTGCAGCTTTTCACGATCATAGTCGGACGTGGCTTCCTCGACTTGAGTACGGAGCTGCTTCACCCGGCCCTCGATGTCAGCACTCTTGCCGGCGCCCTCGACGATGGTTGTGTTGTCTTTGTCGAGGGTGATCTTTTTGGCTTCGCCGAGGTCGTTAACCTTCACGTTTTCGAGCTTGATGCCCAGGTCCTCGGAAATAGCCTTGCCGCCTGTCAGGATGGCGATGTCTTCGAGCATGGCCTTGCGGCGATCGCCGAAGCCCGGAGCCTTTACGGCCGCAGCCTGCAACGTTCCTCGCAACTTGTTAACCACGAGGGTCGCCAAGGCCTCGCCTTCAACGTCCTCCGCGATAATGAGCAGCGGCTTGCCCGACTTGGCGATCTGCTCGAGCAGGGGCAGGATGTCTTTCATCGAGCCAATTTTCTTCTCGTGGATGAGGATTAACGCGTTCTCCATCACGCACTCCATGCGCTCGGGGTCGGTGACGAAGTAAGGAGAGAGATAACCCCGGTCAAACCGCATCCCCTCGACCACCTCCAGTGTCGTCTCCATGGTCTTGGATTCCTCCACCGTGATAACGCCATCCTTGCCGACCTTCTTCATGGCTTCGGCGATGATGTTGCCGATGGTGTGATCATTGTTGGCGGAAACCGCGCCCACTTGGGCGATCATCGCGCCCTCGACCGGCTTCGAGATCTTGTCGATCTCGCCCTTGATGCGCTTCTTGTTACCGTCCTTGCCAGTCTCATCGTAGCCGCAAATGGTGCGAACCGCGCTTTCGATGCCGCGCTTCACGGCCATCGGGTTGGCGCCCGCCGCAACCGTCTTTGCGCCTTCGCGGAAAATCGCCTGGGCGAGCACGGTGGCGGTGGTGGTACCGTCGCCCGCCACATCAGAAGTCTTGGAAGCGACCTCGCGGACCATCTGCGCCCCCATGTTTTCCAGCGGGTCCGGCAGCTCGATTTCCTTCGCCACCGTTACGCCGTCCTTGGTGATGGTGGGAGCGCCGAACTTCTTGTCCAGGACCACATTGCGGCCTCTGGGACCCAACGTAATCTTTACGACATCCGCCAGTTGATTCACTCCGCGGAGAATCGCATGACGGCTCTCTTCGCCGTGTACAATTTGCTTTGCGTTTGCCATAGTCAATTCCTCCAGGATTTCGATGTCTTCTTTTCTCGCTGCTCGGTTGCGGCGGCACCCCGCGGCCTTACAGCTACTTGGCTGCCGAGCACCGGCTACCGACCTATTTCTTCTTGCTCGCGGTAGCTGCCTTGCCTTCCACGACGCCCAGCACTTCTTCCTCCTTCAAGATCAAATACTCTTCGTCGTCCATCTTGATTTCTGAGCCAGAGTACTTGCCGAAAAGGATGCGATCGCCCGCCTTCACGTCCAGGGGAACGATCTTCCCGTCTTCGTTCTTCTTCCCGTTTCCAATGGCGACAACTTCGCCTTCTTGCGGTTTCTCTTTGGCTGAGTCGGGGATGATAATTCCGCCCTTCGCCGTCTCCGCCTCTTCAATTCGCTTTATCAGAATTCGATCATGCAGCGGTCTGAAGTTCATCTTGAGTCTCCTCTCACGGTTAGTTCAGTAAGTCTTGATCTTAATTCTCATACTTCACCTTCGGGGAAGCCATCATGTAGGCGGCCCGGCGGAGGATTTTAGTGCGGTTTGCCTGGAGGACCCAGATACCCGCCACACATGCCGCGACTGCCAGCCTTACGTAGTAGCCCGCGGGCGTGGGCCACAGGAGCGCTAAGAGCAATACCGGTATAAAAACCCGCTCTATGATTTTCGTAAGCATTGGACACCTCGTTTCTTCCTTTGACTGAACTCCTCTTTGACATACAAGTAATAGAGTGCGGACTCGCGGGCGCCGCCGAACGAAGAGGCCTTAACTTCAGGCTACAAGGCGACTGGACGCGGCGTGGAAGGTCAAATCGGAGGCCTTATAGCGCAGCGCTCCGCTCACCTGGCCCGCGAGCCTTATAGCGATTCGCTACCCGGCGTCCGACCTGTTATCGACGGTATCGAGAGCACCGGTTCCCACTGCAATGCAGCCAGAGAGACTAGAAACACCCCGATGCAAAGCAAGTCCAACAACAGAAAGGCCTTGTGAGAAAGCGCGATAGGCACGACGGGATTGAGGAGCACCGCGATGGCCGCGAAACCGATTCCCCAGAAATACCTGCCGATGCGGACTGCCTGAACGACTACCACGAGTGCGGCCACACAGACTACCATCTCTAGGCCGATGCGGTAGATCGCCGAAGAGGTCAAGAACGCGCCCAGAAGCAATGCCATGATGGAAAGCCATTTCGTGAGTTTCGTAAACATGGGAACCCTCATTTCTCCTTACTTTTGTTCAACGGACAGCAGCGAGGGCGACCTGCGTTGGCCACCCGGCCGAATGAAATACATGGCGCCTTCAGGCAACCACGTGCGCGGGGATCTTGTGGAAGGTCGAGTTCGAGACCTCGCGCGTTTCAACACGAGAAGTCCCCTCAATGACCTTCGCCAGAGCCTTCAGGACCTCTCGAAACACTCCGCGACCGTACGCTTCTGCATCCTCTTTCTCATCCCAGAAGCTGAGGCCAATCGCTTCCAGTCCACCTGAGGCAACCAAAACGATCTTGTCCTGGAAACCTTTCAGCCCACGCATCATGGGAATGACTTCGTTCCCGATGATGCGCGTGAATTCCTCAACACGATTGGGCCTTAGATGTATGGAAACGCTGCGAGCGAACATGGGGACCTCCTTGGATCTCGCCTGAGAGGTGCGATTGCAGATTACCTGACTTAGTTCAGATGACCTGGAAGGTGGGAGTAGCTGATCTCATCTCCTTATCCATCATGAGTGACTTAACCGTGTTTGTCAACTACAATCTGGAATGTCTAACTAAGTTTAATAAACTCAGTTAATTGCATTAATAGTGATATACTTGGCTCATAAATCAGTGGGCGCGGGCAGTACCGGCGCTAGCGGGCCAGAATCATATGGAAAAAGAACAGCAAAGAGAGTTGAGCATCGCGAAACAGATTCATCGCCACGCGATGGGCAGGAATTTGGAACCAACGCCGCTCACGCCACCGTAGCTTTACGTCGTCCCAGAAAGCGGCAATATCAGTGCGCGTGTAAACCTTATCCGGCACGAGCAGCGGACTCCATTTGGCCCAGAAGAGTTGCAGCTTCGAGGGAACATGGAGCGTTGGGAAGTGGCTTTGCGCTCGTTTGAAGGCGGCCTGGAAATCCGCGACCTTCAGCCGCCCGCACGCGGCGCGGATCTTTCCCAATTCCTCGACGACCCGCTGCTCGGCCTCCGTCGGGTGGCGAGTTTGCAGCCACAGTTCCTCCATTTCGAACAAGAGGCGAACCATGGAGGCGAGGTGGCCGCGGATCTCGCGAGCGCGCGCACTGTAGTACTGCCAGGGAGACAATAGGGGATAACCCGGTCGGCGTTGCGTGCGTCCCTTCAAGCGAAAGAACCCGCACATCATCGGGTGGCGCCCTTCCGTCACGATCGAATTCTTGTACCAAATAAAGCGCATGAAATTGTGCCAGTAACTCTCGGGCGGGCCGGCCTGGAGGACTGCTTTCATGTTGTCAAAGCTATAAAACGCTCGCCAAGCTTCCAGGTAGATGTCTTTCCACTCTCCGCCCGCCAGGTGGGGATGGAGGGTGACCTGGTGGTGAGAATCATAGCGGTTGAAGTCCGGATCCATCCACTCCTGGTTGCGGAATGCCGCAAGGTGGTCCTGCGAGCCTGGCAGCGGGGTCAGCATGAAGAAGGAGGCATGGTCGGGTTTCACATCCTTCATCAAGAAGGCCACGTCGCGCCGCACTGATTCCGCCGTATCGCGCGGAAACCCAACGATGTACCCTACGTGCGTTGAAATCCCCGCATGGCGGTAAGCATCGATCAGTTGCGAATACTCGGCGACGTGGTTCTGACGCTTGCCCGCCCCTTCAAGGTTTTCAGTATTCACGCTTTCCATGCCGATAAAGACGGTAGTGCAACCTGCACGGCGTGCCTTGTCGACAAAGTTGGCAATCCTCCAGGAAAGCACATCAACCTGCATCATAAATCTTAAGGGGATATGTTCTTCATCCTTAAGACGGGCAAGTGCGTCAAAAATGGCTTGCCAGTTTTTGTTCCGGGCGAAGTTATCGTCCGTAAAGAAATAAAAGGAAATCCCGTGGGCGCGATAATTGTTGCGGATGCCCGTCGCGATGACCTCGGCGGAACGAAAACGCATTTTCCGGCCCTGCACATTGATAATAGTGCAAAAGGTACACTCGAAAGGACAGCCACGCCCGCAGTCAATCGTGCCAAAATTGGGAGCTACAAACTTACGCAGGTACTCCTTGCGAATGGAGGGCGTCGGCTTTTGATAAAGGTCGGGTTTGTCGGCGAGAAAATCATACAATGGCCGCAGGCGTCCCTCCACGGCGTCACAAAGCAGGTCACCCCAGGTTTCTTCCACTTCTCCTTTTACAATCGTCACGCCCTCATCCATGAGCTGCTGGATGTCCGGCGGGATCGCCGGCAGTAAAGCCAGATAACCGCTGACGTGAAATCCTCCGATCATAACGGTCAGGCCCGCACGCCGGAAGACCCGAGCCAAGTCGGCAGCGCGCGGGAATTGGTTGGTTTGAACGCCTACCAGGCAAACGATGGTTTTGCTTTTCTGGTCCCGTTGTGAACGGCAGATCCGCTTCACCGGAACGCGGTCCACGGTTTCGTCCAGAACGTGAATTCTGACCTGGAGGAATTCGCCAAGCCGTTTTTGTTTGACCACCTCCTCCGTCAGCCCCGCCAGGCAAGCAAGAGTATTGCTGGGCAGCACGCCGCGCCAATGTCGCACAACGTAGCCATCATCATCATACTGGGTGGGTTTGATCAAATAGACGTTCAGGTTTCTCAACATGGCCTCACCTCCATGAAAGTTGGGAAGACCGGTGCTGGAGTTTCAATCCAGCTCCTCTGCGGCTATTACGGCGGCGACGGTTAGCTCTTTCTCCATCATGGGTAACTGGCAGTGAATTCCCCGAACTTCCAAGTTGAAAGGTAACCGCTCGAGACTTGAACTGTCTGTGCAAAAAGGAACAGCCGTGGCAAGTCCCGTCTACAATCCCCATTGGAAATAACCATCACTGCCATCGGTCATCGCGCTCAGGTCTTTCTTCCCTCACGCTCACCTAAACATCCATGCCGAGGTAGGCGTTGGCCGACCCCTCGAAAGTGCCCCACAGCGGCAGTGCATGGTCCGGCGACTAGGCGACGGCCACACGAATCGGCTTGCGATTGCCTTTTGCCATATAGAAGAGTTGCGTTCGCCGGAGGGTGGTGTCCTTCGTATTTCGGGCCGCGGTAGTTCAGAGAATCGATTCGTAAACTGGCTGAGGATTTAGGTGAGCACTCTTGACCAACCGGGTGAGCAATATGGGACTGTGAACCTGAAGGTTATCAGATACAACCATATTGGCTCGTTCCTGGGAACGGCCTCACTGCGAAGCGACGAAATTGCGACACAGGCCGACAATCAGTGATTTGCGCACAAGCAACAAAAAGGAGAACAAAACATGTTTGAAGAAACATCGGAACAGTCGCAACTACCCAGCGACGATGACAGCGGGTCCCGAACGGGTCGCGTCCCCGAGAGCCCGACACCCGTAGCGGTCGACGAAAAGGCGGCCGGCGAACAGGCGACCAACGACGAGTGGATTCGGGCTCGCAACAAGAGGGTGCGCGCTCCACGCAAGTCGCCGGGACCCGGCGGGCCACCTCCTTTTACCAATCATTCCGGACAGCTCTGATTTGTTCCGGGTCATCGGGGGCAGTCCGGTCGACGGAAACCAATGACTCGCTCGATGGAAGTTGCGGCGCGTGCATCGGAGAACAATCCGGTTAAGCCGACCGCCGTCTGTGCCCACTGCGAGGTTTTTGTCTCATTCCTCATTGAAAGCTCGCAGTTGGCATGAGGCGACCGGAGTCAGCGGCGTGAGGCGCTGACGAGGGTGACGTTGCCGGCCTGAAAAATCAGGCTTCCCGAGCTTTTAGCATGAGCAGGCCTATGCTGACTTTAAGTTCCCGGAACTTCCTAAAAAGGGTCGGGGCTCAAAAGGTGACTCAGGAGTACCTAGACCGGCAGGCCATCTATTCGCAAGGCGACCCGGCCAATGCGATATTCCACATCCTGAATGGTAACGTGAAACTCGTGGTTACATCGCCGCACGGCAAACATGCCGTCACCGCGATCTTGGGGCCGGGCGATGTGTTCGGAGAGAGCTGCCTGGTCAAGCGATCCCTGCGGTTGTCCACCGCAATGGCAATTCAGTTTTCCACCATCGCCCGCGTCAATAGGACCGCTTTGGTTCGGATGATCCGTCATGATCCAACCTTTGCGCGGCACCTGATCTCCCGACTGCTTTCGCGCATGGTGCGAGTACAAGAAGATTTCGCGGATCGACTCTTCAACTTCAGTGAGAGGCGCTTGGCCCGGATTCTGCTGCGACTCACACATTTGGACCAGCGAAGTCGATCCGACATTGTACTTCCCAGGATCAATCAGGAACACTTGGCCCAAATGGTGGGCACCACCAGGTCGCGAGTCAGCCATTTTTTGAATGAGTTCAGGAAGCTTGGCTTGGTGGACTACCAGACGAGAAGTGGGTTGACCGTTCACCGCGACCGCTTGAAGGCTATGCTGCAAGAGTAGCACCGCGACTGCCGCCGGGTACGTGGAGCGCGCGTGAGTTGCTTAGGGGAGATCAAATATGAAACTTCCACAGGGCATCGACAGCAAGTTTCGATTCATCCTGGTGTCGGCCAAACGAGCCCGCCAGTTGGCTGGCGGGGCCCAACCCCGAGTGCAGGGCGAAGGCAGAAAAGTTGTCGACATTGCCCAGCGTGAAGTATCCGAAGGGCTTGTTCCTTTTATCCTAACCGATGGCAAAGGCCACAACCTCGGAATAGCTGCGACGGTTACAATCAGCTAGACAGTTGTCAGATTCACCCACGGCTGTTGTTGGTAGCGTCCTGGCTCGAACGCAACGCCGTCACGTTAGCGGCTCCATTGCCGGCCGAAACCCGGCGCTAGGGCCCCAATTAGGACACTACGTTGCCGTTGGGAAGCGTGCGGGGGTTGGAGCGAAGGGGGCTGCCTTGATCCAGTGGATTTACCGACTTGTCATGATAAAGCTCAGCAAAGCGAAACGTCTGATAACCGCCGAGGGTCCCATACAATCGGGTGCGTTTACAGGGTACGTTGCAACAGACGACATCATCAGAAGAAGCGGTATCTGGCCGTGGTTAGCCAAGCGGGCCATGCGATCGGAAACGAAGCGAAAGATGGGTTTGGTTTAATCCTCAATAGTGCGTCACGCGAGCTTTGGTGGGATTACTTCTTCAAGAATGTCATGGACGGTCTCCAAATCCTTAACCAGCGAGAACTGCTTTAAGGGCATGCGCAGCTTCCTTTTGTGTCAAAACATCAATGCGTTCTTCCGTTAATGGGGAGGGGTGGGGCGAAAGAGTATCGTCAACATAAAGGGTAGCCTTTTGCGCATCATAACTGTGGGTTCTCAAAGCGGAGATATACCAATTCTCTGGGGGTGGGGACAACGGCGAAATTGTGAATCAAAAACGAGAACGGGGAACCGCTTCTGGCTCCCCGTCTCTGCTGTTCGTCGTGGATGCCGTGGCAGCGTCCGCGGGGAGTCGCCATCGGTGCGCACCGCAAGAGCGGTGTGTGATCATTCGACGATCGTATGCATGCCCGGCGGACTCATCACTCCTCCTGCTAGCATACTAGCTTGTACTCTTCTGCTAGCACAAATGCAAGCGCTTCTTTGATCTCACGCCATCAATAATGCCAATGCGTTCAGACCGTCCTTGTCTGCCTATGCTCAAGGCAGACGTTCGTCGCAGTGCCATGGGCCCCGCCCATCCAAGTGGCGGCTTCCCCAAGGTCATCTCCGGCGGGAGGGTAGACCAGAGCCAACCCCTCCGGGCAAGCATCGGCTGGACGCGTGAACTGATCCTGGTTCATGAGGATGAAGTCAAGGGCCAGACTCAACTGCTGAGAATGGAATTTGTTGTTGAAAGATATTCCACTGGGGTGAGCCGAAGAGGTCCACGTCCAGTATTCGCACACCATATTCTGTTTACCCTCGGCATCAACTGACCAGATGCTCAGGTAATCCACGGCCGTTCCAACCGCACTTCGATACTCTACCCTTACGGAACACGGGTCGCTGACTTTCTTCAAGTCATCCCAGCCTAGAACCGCCGCAAACCCCAGTGCCTTGTCCAATTCCATCTTGATTCTCCCTTCCGAACGAGTCATTTTGATGGTCGTAGAATCGCGGGGAGGCGAAAAGGTCCGCCGGGCATCAACTCCAAGAAATCTGTCTGCCCCGAAGACGTGGCGGCAACCGGTTCGGCAATCTTATATTTCACGTCGCGCGATACCATCGTGGTGTGCCCGAGTATCCGGACGTCGGCCGCGGCCTCGGTGGCTGTTTGCAGCCACATTCCGCCCACGTCGCCGTAAGCAAACGTGACGCTCACGTCCCTCACCCACCAGGACGGGGGCTTGGCAAGTTCGCCCGCAAAACGGCGAAGCAGGTACGTGTTCGCATCAACCCAAATATTGCCATGGAGGAGATGTCTTTCTATGCGCCGTGGAAGCAACTCGAGTTTGCCGCCGCGCCACCGCGCAGCGAGAGCTTCGTTCCGCTTGACGGATTTTGAAGCACCCGTTTTGTGGCAAAGGCTCACCCCCGGAATCGTTCGCCGGGTCTCCGACCTTGTATAACCCTAACCTTTCTCCGGGCAAATCCCGGATGGAAGAAAGAGGCACAGTTGTTATAGCTTAAGGAAGTTCGCCGGTCAGGCCCGAATTGCTCACTTTGCTGATCACAATTGCTCACCGAAAACCATTGGGAATGCGCAATGCGCCGAACTTCATGCTAAAATATAAGTCCACTCACAAGCCGCCTCGAAAGTTTGCGCCCCCGCAATGCTAATGAAACGCAGAGGTGAAACATTGTTGTGACGCAGCAGAAAAGAGGTTCTGATGACGGCACAAACACAGAAGAGACCAACCAAGGGTGGCAGGGCCAACGGCAAAGGCAAGCCTGCACTTGCTCCCGCCAACGAGAAGACTCAGAGCGTCGATTGGGCAGCATTCCTCGCAGGAATGTCGTCTGGGAAAGCCGTTCTGGAATTCCGCGCAGACCGCACGATCTTCGCGCAGGGAGACGCAGCGGATTCCGTGTGGTATATCCACCAAGGCAAGGTGAAGCTCGCGGTGACCTCCCAACAAGGCAAGGAAGCGATCGTCACCATTCTGGGCGGCAACGAGTTTTTCGGCGAGGGATGCCTGGCGGGCCAGCCGTTGCGCATTTCCACGGCCATGGCGGTGACGGATTGCACTCTTTACCGAATCGAGAAAACGTTGATGGTGCGTTTGCTTCACGAGCAGCACGGAATCGCGGAGTTGTTCATCACGCACCTGCTTTCACGCAACATTCGATTCGAAGGGGACCTGGTCGACCAGCTATTCAACTCCAGTGAGAAACGCCTGGCCCGAATTCTCTTGCTGCTGGCGAATTTTGGCAAGGAAAGCAGAACCGAAACGGTTCATCCCGGAATCAACCAGGAACACTTGGCTCAGATGGTCGGCACCACCCGGTCACGGGTTAGCCATTTCATGAACAAATTCCGCACGCTGGGCTTTATCGATTACGCGGGGAATGGGGCGCTGACGGTGAACAGTGGCCTTATGAGCGTGGTCCTCAGCGACTAGTCCGGATTTCTAATCCCATCCTCAAGATGGGGAGGGATGTCCGTGCCGATAGCCGACTCAGTCCACTGGCCTCCAGGACTTGTCCATTCGGGTGGAAGGCGATGGTATCGTCGGTGGGAGAGAGGCCGTCGTGCGCAGTGGACCGAAGAGCGCTGCTATTGTGCTAGATTGTCCATAAGCCACCCGAAGGCAATATAGCGACGTGCCGTGCCTGTATCGAGCTTTACCCGTTTTGCAATGCCAACCATTTCCGCCACAGCACTACTGCCTGCAAGCTGGAAGAAGTTACTGCTGTCAGTGTCCCCGAGTTGGATCGCCCCCTGCCTACTCGGAGCAAGACTCCGCGACTCAGTTGTGACAGCATTATACCGTCGGAATTCAGACGTGGGACCCAGATTGCGGCGGGCTGCGTAGTCGGCAGGTGGCGGAATGCCCCCACTTCCTCCCCCACTCCTGGGAACGTCGGGCTGTTTGCGATTCCTAACAGGGGGAACATGTGGGGAATTTTGTAGGCATGCGCGAGGGAGAGCGTTGAGAACGCCGCGGTTAGGACATGCTGGGTGAATCTTTCGCTGAACTGCCGAGATGACCGCCCCGTTGGGGAGCCAAAAAGTGCAGGGACGTTTGCAGGTGCGCCAGAGAGAAATGGCGCGAAAAACCGGCAAATCATGCACACCTGAGTTCTCACGAGAGCCCAATCAAGTCCTCATCATCGAGCGACATACGGCGATCCTGAGCATTGCTGATTGCTGCATTGGTAGTGCTGTTAACCGAAGGGTTCCAGGTTCGAGTCCTGGCCGAGGAGCCAATAGCATTTCGGATTTTCGGTTTGCGATTCTCGATCTGGGACGCTACACATCCCCTACAACTCATCTATACAGAGCGACATAAATGCTTGCGCATTCGGTTGTAGTGGCGGTTTCAGACCGCCGCCGTCGATCGGAGATCGACGCTACAATCCGGGCGCGCGGAGAGCGCCGCTACGGGCAACGCGCAGGAACTTATGTCGCCCTGTATACACCACGGGCCGCCGCGGACTGCGCCGGAACAACCGAGCCCATCCTCTTTGCCCGGGCTGAGGCGCTAAGCAATTACGGCAGAAGGTGTTAGGTCCGGTGGGCCGTAGATGTTTGCACCGACACCGCTTCCGTTACTCCGACCGCAGGAAGCATCCAGTCCCCTCTTCGGCCCTCGAAGTGCAAATTCCAATGAGGGGTGGGGGATTATCCGGACACCCTGTAAGTCCGGCAGCAAAGGGAGTGAGAAGATGCGCAGCCATTTGGGTTGTACGGGAGCCGTAGCCCTCGGCTCTCTCGGAGAGGAGGCGCAGGGGCGTCTGGAGCAGATTTCGGCGACTTGGCTGGAATTCTCCCCGGAGACTTCCTCTCTTGTCGTGCGCCATGTGCAGCCGGACGATTTTCCCGCATTGCGTGAGGTGGCCGGCGAGCTTCTGGATTTCCTGCACGTTGTTTCAGATGCTGAACGCGCTCAAATTCCGGGAGGCGCCCTCTATTACCAGGATGAAGCTACCGGCCAGTACGTGCGCCTGAAGGTGTGGAAGGGCGGATTCCTGACCGTGGCGTGGGCCCGGCCCGACTACACCCATGCCCAGTGGGAGATATTCCAGAACCAACCCGTCACCCTGGTCTTCGAGCCCTATCAGCGCCTGAACGGCACCGTGAGCTTTGACGGCAACCCCAACGCGGCCAATGACTTTCGCCGGATCATCGAGAAGACCGCGGGGCAGTACTCGCAAGGGGACTACGCCATCAATTCCTCCATCAACCAGGTTGAGATTACCCTTCGCGATTTCAATGCGGATGCGCTGACCGTGGTCAATGCGCTTCGCTACATTGCCAAGGCCGGTACTCTGCGCGGCGAAATCGACGTGACCTCGTTCCGCGCCGGCGACCTGGAAGACTACTGCCGGTTTTCATTCCGCGCCGGAGAAACCTGGATGGCCCGGCCGATCCTGTGGTCAAATACGCCGGTGGAGAATTGTCAGTCCTCAGTTCTCAGTCATCAGTAAAGGACGCCGGATAATGGGCGCAGGGGAGCGGAGTCGAGCGGTTGGAAGATGAATGAAGGCGGGAGGTCGGAGACGCGCAACCCGAATCTGAAAACTGACTACTAATAACTGACAACTGACAACTGAAGACTGACAACTGATAACTAACATCAAGGAGTTTCCCAATATGGACTACGGCTTCACTGAGTATCAAACGGCCATCCGCGACCTCGCGCACGAGATCGCCGAGAAGGAGATCCGCCCCATCGCGGCGGAATACGACCGTGAGGCCAAGTTCCCCTGGCCGGTAGTCAAGGTCCTGGCGGAGACCGACCTCTTCCGCGTCTACATTGAGGACGAGTACGGCGGGATCAGCGACGGCTCGCCCATCCTGAACATGGTGATCGTGACGGAAGAACTCTCCAAGGCGTGCGGCGGCGTGGCCCTCAGCTTTGCCGGAACGGCGCTGGGCACGCTGCCCATCATTCTTTCTGGCAACGAAGAGCAAAAGACGCGTTGGCTGCCTGACATCGCGGCGGGGCGAAAACTCGCGGCTTTCGCGCTCACCGAGCCGCAGGCGGGATCCGACGCCGGCGCCGTGCGCACCACGGCGATTCGGGACGGCGACCATTACGTGTTGAACGGCACCAAGCAGTGGATTACCAATGGCGGCGAGGCGGAGATCTACTCCGTGATTGCCCTCACCAACCCCGCCAAGGGGCCGCGCGGCGCCTCCTGCATCGTGGTGGAGAAGGACACTCCGGGCTTCACCTTCGGCAAGAAGGAAGACAAGCTGGGCATTCGCTCCTCGGCCACGCGCGAGCTGATTTTCCAGGACTGCCGCGTGCCGGTGGGGAACTGCCTGGGCCGCGAGGGCACGGGTTTCATTACTGCCATGAAGACGTTTGACGTTTCGCGTCCCGGAGTGGGGGCGCAGGCAGTGGGGATTGCGGCCGGGGCCTTCGACCTGGCGTTGGAGTACGCCTGCACGCGCCGTCAATTCGGCTCGCCCGTAGGCTCCTTCCAGGGACTGCGCTTCATGCTGGCCGACATGGCCACCAAGATCGAGGCAGCCCGTGCGCTGGTGTACGCCACGGCCCGCTACATCGACACTAAGCCCAAGGAGCGGCCCACGCTCTATGCCGCCATGTCCAAGTGCTTCGCCTCCGACGTGGCCATGGAAGTCACCACCGACGCCGTCCAGGTTTTCGGTGGCTACGGCTACATGCACGACTATCCCATCGAGAAGTACATGCGCGACGCCAAGATAACCCAGATCTACGAGGGTACCAACCAGATCCAGCGCGAGGAGTTGTCCAAGGTGCTGATCAGCAACTTCCACGCCCGCCGTCCCGCCGCCGCGCGCGCGGCGTAATAAAGACAGTTGATAGTGGTCAGTTGTCAGTGGCTAGAGGAGGCGTGCCCGCCCGACGCCCGTCCGAGGGGGGAGAGGGAAGACTGCGCATTGGCTTCTTAGGGAGTTAACAGGCAGGTCTAAAATATCGGACATTATGTCATGCTGATCTAGTTTTTGCCAAAAGCTAATAAGCCCCTTATTTTTCTGTATGTTCTCAGCTTTGGCAAACGCAAAATCGACTCTTTTGAATCTTTGTTTTCAATATGTTCTCAGGTTTGGGAGTGGATTGACACATTGTCGCTTCCGGACTCGGGCGGGTCCTCGATGTTTAACCAATGAGTGATTGCGCTAATTAATAATCTATGTATTGTCATACAAGGGTCCTTCTCGATCCCCATCCTATCCCCACCGCCCGCCGTCGACGCTGCCCAGCATGCCCTCGCGGCCGCCGGTCCCGCATTTGGCGGGACCGGAATCGTACCGTTGTCTGGAGGCCGTCGCGGCACATGGGTTAGCCGCGCCGGTCAGCCTAATTGAATATCACTCTATCGTACCATTAATACAATGTCAAGAGAAAAACGTAACTGAATTTTTACTTCCTCGAATACATTTGCGTCCCCCCTTTGGTCCGCCATAAAGCGTTTGGTACAATACGCCGCGAGGTAATCATCGTCCTGTCAATAGAGAGCCCTTCCCCGACGAAGGCAAACGGCCTCAAGCCTCTTTTTACGGTCGGGCACTCGATCCTTGAATTCGATAACTTTGTCGCCTTATTGACGGCCCATGAGGTCGATCTCGTGGCGGACCTCCGCAGCACGCCGCAGAACTCTCGGCTGGCGCATTTCAGCCAGCCAGCCTTTGAAAAGATGCTCAGCGCCGTTTCCATCGGGTATCTATTCCGGGTAGAAGAACTGGGCGGCCGTCCCATTGATGCGGATGCCTATCGCCCCGATGGCTTGGTTGACTATCGGGCCCGCCGGAAATGCTACGCCCTTCAGGCAGGATTGGACCGCCTGGTCATGGCGGCCGTCGCCCCCGGTCTGGTTTGGGGCGGGACTTACTGGCAATGATCTTGTGAGCAGGGAATTCCCGAGCCGGTCATTTATTGGTTCACGCCAAAAATCGAGACAGCCTTTCCTTGAAAGCGGTGAATGCGATACACTTTCGGGCCAATATCCAGCACAGTGCGGAGGTGTCCGGATGGTGGCAGCGAAGGAAGTCATTGTAGGCATCGACATGGGGGGGACGAGTCTGCGCGCCCTCGTGGTGAATCCTCAGAACGAAATCCTGGCCATTGAGAAGACGCCCACCAATGTGGCTTTGAAACCCGACGCCCAGATCCGCGAAATGGCGGCGATGGTTGAGGATGTGGTGGGTTCGGCGGGCCTGCGAAAGTCGCAACTGCGGGCCGTGAGCATTGGGGCGCCGGGGGCTGTCGATCCCGAGCATGGCGTGGTTTACCACGCGCCCAACCTCGGCTGGCACGCGGTTCCCCTGGGTGAAAAACTGAAGGGGCACTTGCACGTTCCCGTCTTTGTGGAGAACGACGTGAACGTCGGCGTGGTAGGCGAGCACGCCCTGGGGGCGGGGCGGGGGGCGCAGGAACTGGTCGGCATCTTTGTGGGGACGGGGATCGGCGGCGGCATCATTACGCGCGGCGAACTTTACCTGGGCGTGCGGGGAGCGGCCGCCGAGGTGGGCCACATGATCGTGCAGGTGGATGGCCCCCTGTGCGGGTGTGGCAATCGCGGGTGCATTGAGGCCCTGGCCAGCCGCACCGCCATGGAACGCGACGTGCGCGAGGCCATTCACGGCGGTGAGAAGAGTTGCGTGCTCAAGCTTATGGAGGAGCGTGGCAAGGACCGCATGACCAGCAGCATCATTCAGCGCGCGCTTAAACGGAACGATCCCGTCATGCGCAAGGTCATGAAACGCGCCCAATACTTCCTGGGTATGGCGGTGGCCAGCGTCGTAAACATGCTTGATCCGGAGAGTGTGGTCATGGGCGGAGGGATCGCCGAACGCCTGGGTGAGAACTTTGTGGGTCCAATCCGCCGAACGGCTTATGAGAATTTCCTTCGCCGCCATGACGCCGAGAGAGTGAAGGTGGTTCCCGGCGTCCTGGGCGACAATGCCGGCCCGCTGGGGGCGGTGGTCCTGGCGCGCAAGCGATTGAAGAGATAAGGGGGGACTGGTTATGTTTCTCCGTCGCCGGTGGGAGTTGCTGGCAATGGCACTTTGGGGATTACTCTGGGGTGCGCCGCTGTGGGCGCGCCATGCGGAAACCGGGTTTTTGAACCGCACTGCAATTGTGGACGGCGTCACTTATAAGTATCAGGTCTTCGTACCCTCCAACTGGAGCAAGAAAACGAAGTGGCCCATTATTCTCTTTCTGCACGGTTATGGAGAAGAGGGCGAGGACGGCCTGCTGCAGACCCAGGTGGGTTTGGCTGCTGCGATCCGGTCGCATGTGGATCGTTTCCCCTTTGTGGTCGTGATGCCGCAGTGCCGCAAAGAGGACTGGTGGACGAATGCCCCCATGGAAGCCCAGGCACTGAAGGCCCTTGACCAGACCATGCAGGAGTTCAAGGGCGACCCACAAAGGGTGTACCTGACCGGGCTTTCTATGGGGGGATATGGCACGTGGGCGCTGGGCTCACAATATTCTGGCAAGTTCGCGGCCCTGGTACCTGTCTGCGGGGGAATTCGTTTGCCTCCGGGCCACGACATTGTCAATGCTCATGACACGGACACCTCCGCTGACCCTTACACTGCTGTCGCCCAGAAGATTGGGAAAACCCCCGTGTGGGTTTTTCATGGCGGCGCCGACCCGGTGGTGCCGGTCACGGAATCCCGCCAGATGGTTGAAGCCTTGAAAAAGTCTGATGGGAATGTCCGCTATACGGAATATCCCGGCGTGGAACACAATTCCTGGGAAAAAGCGTACGACCAGGCGGATTTATTTACGTGGCTGATGGCCCAAAAGCTGGGGCAGGCGAAGTGAACCTTCGGGGCCATGGGCTGTGACAAGAAACATACTCTGATTCAAGGAGAAGACGCGTGAAGGCCCTCCTGACGTCTCTGCTGTTGTTTTCTGTGCTGCTTTCTGCCGCTGCCTTTCCGGCGGGATGTCAAGAGCCGGCCGAGGGCAATCCGGTTGCGGTCAAAGCTGGGCGCCTTCTGGACGTGAAATCCGGAAGCTATCTCAGCGATCAGATCATTCTTATCGAATCCGGTAAGGTCCGTGAGGCGGGCAGCGCGCGGGACGTGCAACCGCATGTTCCCGCCGGTGCGAAGATCATCGACCTTTCCCGTTATACGGTTCTGCCGGGACTCATCGATGCCCACACGCACCTGACCTTCGATCCGGCATCCCAAGGATACCGGGGTCTGGGCATATCCTTCCCTCGGGAAGCGCTGATTGGCGCACGCAATGCCCGCCGGACGCTCGAGGCCGGTTTCACCACGGTGCGCAACGTGGGCGCGGGCGGCTACGCTGACATTGCCTTGCGCGACGCCATTAACGCCGGCGACGTTCCTGGCCCGCGCATGCTGGCTTCAGGCCCGGCGCTGGGCATCACCGGCGGGCATTGCGATAACAACTTGCTGGCGCCGCAATTCAACTTCTTCGAACTCGGCGTCGCGGACGGAGTCCCCGCCGTAATGGCCAAGGTTCGAGAGAACATCAAGTACGGCTCCGACGTCATCAAGATCTGCGCTACGGGCGGAGTGCTTTCCCAGGGCGATAATCCCGAGGCCGAGCAGTACAGCCCGGAGGAAATGCACGCCATCGTTGAGGAAGCACACCGCCTGGGCCGCAAGACAGCCGCCCATGCCCACGGGGCGCGGGGCATCAAAGATGCCGTGTCGGCCGGAATCGATTCTATTGAGCACGGAAGCTTTATCGACGAAGAAGATATCCAGTTGATGAAGGAGCGGGGAACCTACCTGGTTCCGACCTTGTATCTGGGCGATTGGCTCTTGGAGAATTACAAGGACTTGGGATTGACCGACCACATGGTGGCCAAAGCCAAGTATGTTCTTCCGGAAGCCCGGCAACACGTGGCGCGGGCCTTTCAGGAGGGGGTGAAAGTGGCTTTTGGGACGGATTCTGCCGTATACCCGCACGGCCTCAACGCTCATGAATTCGCGGTCATGGTGAAGTTGGGAATGAGTCCGCTCAGCGCCATTCAAGCGGCCACGCTGAACGCCGCTGACCTGCTGGGCTGGTCCGACCGGGTGGGTTCGCTGGAACCGGGGCACTATGCCGACCTGATTGCGGTCGAAGGCGACCCCCTTCAGGATGTCACCGTCCTCCAGAGCGTGAAGGTGGTGATAAAGGGCGGGGAAGTGGTGAGATAGCCGCTAAGCACGATCCCATGCGGCAGCGCCTTGGAGTGCGGCCGCGAAGCTGCCGCTACCTGCCCGTCGTCACGTATGCCGACAGAAGTTGCATGGCACGGAAAACAACCAGTCTTTCCGAACAAATGGGTGACAATTCCACAGCCGCCGTACCAGCATATGACCGCGCCAACCAGCGCAACGCGCTGGCGGCAGGATTTCTGGGCTGGACGCTCGATGCCTTTGATTTCTTTGTCCTCACCTTTGTACTGGTCCCGGTGGCGCACGATTTTGGGGTCTCGGTGGTCAGGATCGCGGCCACGATCACGGCCAGCCTGGCTATGCGGCCGGTGGGCGCGTTTATCTTCGGGTTGCTCGCGGACCGTTACGGGCGCCGCTGGCCGCTGATGTTCGACATCGTTTTCTATTCCGTGGTCGAAGTGCTGTCCGGCCTCGCTCCCAATTACCAGGTCTTTTTCGTTTTGCGCCTGCTGTACGGAATCGGAATGGGTGGAGAGTGGGGCGTGGGGGCGTCACTGGCCATGGAGGCGGTCTCCCCCAAGTGGCGCGGCATCTTGTCGGGATTGTTGCAGGAAGGATATGCGTTCGGGAATCTCCTGGCGGCGGGGGTCTACTACCTGGTGTTTCCGCACTGGGGTTGGCGGGCGATGTTCCTTGTGGGAGGACTGCCGGCCTTGCTATCCCTCTTTATTTTCGCCAAGGTGAAGGAGAGCGAGGCGTGGCGTGAGACGCGCACCGACTGGAGCACCTACGGCAAAGCCGTGGTGCGTCATTGGAAACTGTTCCTCTACATGGTCCTGCTAATGACCACCATGAATAGCATTTCGCACGGCACGCAGGATCTGTATCCCACTTTTCTCCAGCATGAACGGCACTTCAGCCCGCAGATGACGGCCCTGACCACCATGATTTCCATGGTGGGGGCGATCGCAGGCGGGTTGCTCTTCGGCCTTTACTCGGACCGCCGCGGACGCCGCCGCGCCATGGTTACGGCAGTGATCTTCGCACTCGTCTTCACGCCTGCCTGGGTGATGTCGCCCACCGTGGCGCTCATCATCACCTCGGCGTTCCTGATGCAGTTCATGGTGCAGGGGGCCTGGGGTGTTATCCCGGTCCATTTGAACGAACTCTCGCCCGGCGAACTGCGCGGCTTCTTCCCCGGTTTTGCCTATCAATTGGGAGTGCTGTTCGCTGCGAGCATCACGCTGATCGAAGCGATCCTGGCCAAGCACCTGACCTACGCGCAGTCCCTGGGGTTGCTGGCGGGCCTCGTCCTTCTGATTGGCATTCCGGTAATCGGGTTAGGTCCAGAAGCCAGAGGCGTGGATTTCGGGAAGAGGACCACGCCCTGATCTTCCGCCTCAGCGGCGGAGGCAGGATGCCCTGATTCTGCCGTAGAAGCAGGAGCAGTCAGACGGTTACGGAAATAGGACCTTGTTCGCTATGGACGCGACCCCTCCCCCGGCCCGCGCCCACTGGAGAATGCGTGCGGCGCGGGCCACCCTCTCCCCTCGGAGAGGGAAAAGAACTAG
>Ga0335069_10002462_pt1 | contig 28551 bp, 19 predicted proteins | sample Lox_Sample_11_FD_206714 | JGI IMG/M metagenome (GOLD analysis project Ga0335069, IMG submission 206714) | Soil microbial communities from Loxahatchee National Wildlife Refuge, Florida, United States - Lox_Sample_1.1 | ecosystem: Environmental > Terrestrial > Soil > Wetlands | place: USA...
AGGTGAGAGCCACCATCTGCGCAAGGGAGGTCTGCATGGCGTGCTACTCGCGGATCACTTTGACCAGGATGCCGTCGGGCAGTTCGCCCTCGATGAGGTGAACGACGCCGTTTTTGACCAGGCCTTCGAAGATCTGGCGCGTGGGCCTGGGCGCCTGCGCCCGTGCCGGATTCGCAGCCGATCCAAATTGCTGCGAGTGCCCGCCTGACCCCTGATCCCCGACCCCCGATCCCTGCTTCTTGCCCATGCCCCGGTCCATGGCGTCGTTGGCGAGGCGGTCGGCTTCCTGATTGCCGCCGCGGAGGGTGTGGGTCATCTGGAAGCGCTCCAGCCGGGCGGCGAGGCGTTTGGCCTCTTCCCAGAGGGGCAGAAGGCCCGGGTTTTTGACCTTGTAGATCCCCTTCATCTGCTTGACCATCAGCTCGGAGTCGGAGACGACTTTGAGCTGGCCGATGCGGTTCTGGATGGCCCAGCGCAAAACGGCCAGGAGGCCGGAGTATTCGGCGAAGTTGTTGGTCTGCTTGCCCAGGTATTCGCTGAGGCGGGCGACGACGCGGCCCTGGGGGTCTTCGATGACGGCGCCGTAGCCGGCGGGGCCGGGATTGCCGCGGGAGCCGCCGTCGCAGTGGGCGGTGTGCCAGCCGGCTTCCGAGCGCGGAGCATTCAAGTCGGGAAAGAGGGAGTTCATCAGGTGACAGTGTAGCGTCCGGGGGCTCGGGTCCTTCCGGGCTAAAGCCCCGTGTTTTGGGGCGATTGTTTTCCGGGGCCTGAAGGCCCCGGCTCCCTCCGAGTTTGTTTTCGGAGATTGAAGGCCCCTGTCTTCCTGCGAAGTTGAACCGCTCGGAGGGCCGGGAGTTGACGGATTTTGGAGTGACTCAGGTACTGCGGCCGAGGCTCACGAAGCGTCGCTTTGGGCGTCTATCCGATAGCGAAGACTCCCCTAGGATCGGAGCTTGGAGCTTATAGACGAAATGGGAAGTGAAGCGGCCAGCATCGCGTCAACCTCTGCCATTGGCTCTGCGATAGGCCAGGGGGGTGCGCCGGGGTCTTTCGCCTGGCCAGCCGGAGGAAGGGTACAATCCTCTCCAGGCATGGCTGCGTCGAGGGCAATCAACGGGTCGGACCGCGCACAGGAGCGCCTTCAGGCGCGTGCGCCGGAGATGGAGCTGATCCGCGAGGCGCAGAAGGGCTCGCGGGCGGCGTTCGACGCGTTGGTGCGCCAGTATGAGTCGCAGGTGCTGCGGCTGGCGTTGCATCTAACGGGTTCGGAGCACGATGCCGAAGACATCTACCAGGAAGCGTTCCTGAAGGCGTTCCGGTATATCGGGAACTTCCGGTTTGAGTGCTCGTTCTACACGTGGATTTACCGGATTGTGACCAATCTCTGTCTGGATCAACTGCGGCGGCGCAAGACGCGCAAGGAAGACCAGGCGGTGCTGGTGGATCACTCGGGGGACGAGATCGATCTGCTGGCGTCGGTGTCGGATGTGCGGTCGTTTTCGAATCCGGACCGGGAGCTGGACCGGAAGGTTCTGGGAGAGAGGATTCAGGCGGCGCTGACCAAGTTGACGCCGCGTGAGCGGATGGTTTTTGAATTGAAGCACTACCAGGGGCTCCGCCTGCGGACAATCGGGGAGATGTTGAATACGACGGAAGAGACCGCCAAGAATACGCTCTTCCGAGCGACGAAGAAGTTGAGAACACAACTGGCGGGATTGCGGTGAATGTCCGTCTTGCGGACGGCAGGCTTTTGGACCGGATTTGCACCACTGTTGTACGAGGCTGGAAGGACGTAACACCATGAATTGCGAAGTTGCCCATGAACGGATCGTGCTGGCGGCTTACGGTGAACTGGCCGATGACCAGGTTCACGAGCTGGACCGGCATCTGATTACCTGCAACGAGTGCCGGGAGGAGCGCGAGCAACTGCTGGCGTTGAAGACGCTGGCCAGCGTGCATCCGGTGCAGGAGCCGAACGCGAACCTGATTGCGCGGTCGCGGATGCGGCTTGAGGAGGCGCTGGATGCGCTTCCGCCGAAGCGGTGGTATGAGCGCTGGGGCGATGGCATCTTGAACAACTTTGCGCGGCTGCAGGCTGCGCCGGTGGCGGCGGCTCTGCTGCTGGTGGCGGGAATCGGTGCGGGCAGTCTGGGCGGATACGAAGTGGCGCAGGCCAAGACTGCGCATGCCGCGGCCGGGAACAGAGCAGCGCAGGCAGCGGTGCGGCAGGCTGCGGTGACGGAGGCGCCATCGGCGGCGGTGGCCAATGTGTCGAGCATTGTGCAGCAGCCCAACAGCGCGATGGTGGAGGTTCGCTACAACGAAGTGGTGCCGCGGCAGATCGAGGGCACTCTCGAGGATCCGGCGATCCGGCAGCTGTTGATGATGGCATCGGAAGATGCGAACTCGGCTGGCATTCGCGACGATTCGGTGGGCCTGCTGGCGGCCGAGTGCCGCGCAGGACGTGGCTGCAATGCCGCGGGGATTCGCGACGCGCTGATGGTGGCGTTGCGCTATGACCGCAATGTGGGTGTACGCGAGAAGGCGCTGCGCGGGCTGGAGCCGTATGTCGCCGAGGATATGCGGGTGCGCGACGCGGTGCTGGAATCGTTGTTGAACGATATCGATCCGCATATTCGCAGCGAAGCGATCAGCATTCTGGAGCCTGTGGAAGCCGATATGACAGTGCGCCAGGTGTTGTCGACAGTAGCAACGTCGGATCGGAGTCCCCAGATTCGTAATGTCTCCCGGCAGGTACTAAGCCGGGTGCCGGAGATTCAATAGCAGGAAGAGCATGCAGGCTACAGCGCCAATTGAAAAAGAGTGCGGGCCTGAAGAATCGATAAAAGCAGGGGGAAGCACGATGAAGTACTTTTTGAGGCCGTACCGTAGTTTGAGGAGCTCCGCACGAAGTTTGGGTTGCCTGGTTGCTTTGCTGGGAGCGGTGTGGGGGGCGCGCAGCCTTTCCGCTCAGTCTGCCGGCATCGCGCAGGTGATGGAGGAGCCGAGTCCGTTGCTGCACTCCGGCGCGGCGCAGGGTTACATGGGCGTGCTGGTAGGCGACGTCGACTCCGAAACTGCAACCAAGCTAAGGCTCAAAGACGCCCGTGGGGCGATCGTGACGCTGATCGACCACGATGCGCCGGCAGCGCAGGCGGGCGTTCGGGTGAACGACGTGGTGCTGCAGGTGAACGGCGAGGCCACGGAGAATGCCGAGCACTTTGGGCGTGTGCTGCGCGAGATTCCGCCGGGCCATACGATCTCGCTGGTGATCAGCCGCGACGGCAATGTGCAGACCATCGCCGTGCAGCTGGTGGATCGCAAGAAGATGGAGCACGACGTGTGGAACCGGCTCGATGCCGGCAACGAGCCCGGATCTTCGGGTGCGGGGCTGGGTATCCTGTCGGGCGGCGGCGATGTCCCGTCGAGCGCGGGCGGATTCCACATACCGTTTATCGGTACCAACACGCTGAGCGTAGGCGCGCTGGTGGAGCCTTTGACGGCGCAGATGGCCGATTATCTTGGCGTGCAGGGCGGCCTGATGATCAAGCAGATCGCGCGGAAGAGCGAAGCGGAGAAGGCGGGACTGAAGGCGTACGATGTGATCCTCAAGGTGGGAACCGACGGTATTGCGACGACGGCCGATTGGGATCGTTCGTTACGCGCCAACCAGAACCGGCCTGTGCAGATGACGATTTTGCGCGATCGCCGGCAGCAGAACGTAATGCTGCAGGTGGATTCGAAACGCCGCAAGTAGAGACAGGGAACAGGAAACAGGGATTAGGGAACAGGAGCTGATTGCTTAGCCGCGACAGCGGTCAAGACGCGAGCGACATTCAGCCCCTGTTCCCGCCGAAGTAATAGCGACCATTCCCCACTTCGATCTCAGACTGAGCGATTACTTCACTTCTTGCTGAGCACCTGTTTGGCGATGGTGGCCAGCTGCATGTTCGACGTGCCCTCGTAAATCTTTCCAATCTTGGCATCGCGGTAGAACTTCTCCGCCGGATAGTCGCGCACAAAGCCGTTGCCGCCGAAGATTTCGACGGATTGGCTGGCGGTGCGTTCGGCGACCTCGGAGGCGAAGAGCTTGGCCATGGCCGCTTCTTTCACGTAGGGCCGTCCTGCGTCTTTGAGGCGTGCGGCGTTGTAGACCATCAGCCGTGCGGCTTCGATCTCGGTGGCCATCCTGGCCAGTGCGAACTGGACTGCCTGAAATTCGGCGATGGGTTTGCCGAACTGGCGGCGCTCCTGGGCATAGCGGGCGGCGTGGCCCCAGGCGCCTTCTGCAAGGCCCAGCATCTGGGCGGCGATGCCGATGCGGCCTTCGTTCAGCGTCTCGATGGCGATCTTGTAGCCCTTCCCCCGTTCGCCAAGCAGATTGTCATCCGGGACAAAGCAATGGTCGAGGATCAGCTCGCAAGTGGAGGAGGCGCGGATGCCGAGCTTGTCTTCTTTGCGGCCGATGGTGAACCCCGGCGTGTCTTTCTCAACCAAGAAGGCGGTGATGCCCTTGTAGCCGGCGGCGGGGTCGACGGTGGAGAAGACTAGGAAGAGGCCGGCTTCGCGGGCGTTGGAGATCCAGAGCTTGCGGCCGGAGAGGCGATAGCCGCCGTCGGCCGGCTCGGCGCGCGTCTGTAACGCAAACGCATCCGATCCGGAGCCGGCTTCGCTCAGCGCGTAGGCGCCGGGGGTGTCGGTGGCGAGGCGCGGAAGCCAGCGCTGTTGCTGGGCCTCAGAGCCCCTGCGGCGCAGGGCATTCACGACCAGCGTGTTGTGCACGTCGACGAGGACGGCGACGGCGGGATCGACGGTGGAGATGGCTTGGATGGCGAGCACTGCGTCAAAGAAGCTTCCGCCGGCGCCTTCGAGCGATTCGGGAATCTCGATGCCCATGAGGCCGAGCTCGAAGAGCTGTTGGAGGAGTTCGGGAGCGAACTGTTGGGCGTCGTCCATGCTACGCACCAGAGGCGCGATCTTCTCCTGGGCGAACTGCTGCACCGTGGTGAAGAAGAGGGATTCTTCTTCAGAGAGTTGCGTGAGCGGGGAAGGGTGGTGAGCTTTAGGCAAAGGGGAGAGTGCCTCCGGCCTCGCAGTGTATCAAATGGACATCAGGTGGACATCAGGAGATGGGGGAGGCAGAGAAAAGGGGCAGACCCTGTGGGGCCTGCCCCTGTGGGACTCGTTCGCGCTAGTCGATGGTGAGGGTGAAGAACTGGCTTGCGGTGATGGTGGAAGTGCTGGTGTCCGTCCCCGTGAAGGTGATGGTGTAGGTGCCTTTGGGCGGGTTGGAGACGGTAGAACTGCTGCCGCCACCGCCGCCACAGGCGGAGAGACCCAGACCGAGGGCCAGAAGTCCGATGACCGCGGCCAGGCCGCGCAGTTTGCGGGAGTGGCGCCCGAGGAAGCCGGCGAGGACGAGGCCGGCGAAGGCAATGCCGAGTGGTTCGGGATTTGGGCTCGGCGGGTTGTTCTGCGCGGTTTTTACGGGAATGAGCCGATGCATGCCCTTCCCCTTCGCGACGGCTGCCGTGGTGCAGTCGGAGGCGTTGGTGTCGACGACGATCGTCACGTTGACCGGTGTCGTGGCTGAGGAGACGGTGACCGACCCATCGGAGTTGGCTCCGGTGCTGTCGGAGACACACAGGTTGGCGAGGGCGGTGTTGTTGGACGTGGTGTAGTTCAGGCTCAGGGTTCCGGTATAGCCGGCCGATGGGGTGACGGTCAGGGTTTCATTGCTCGTCGAGCCCCGGCTGACCGTGAGAGTGGACGGGCTGAAGGTGAGGGTAAAGGTCCCCTTGCCGGAGCTGCTTCCTCCCACGGTGACGGCCACGGTGCCGCTGGAGGCTGCGTGGGTGGTGTCTCCACCATATTGGGCAACGAGGGTATGGACTCCGGCGGTGGTGAAGCTCACGGTGTTGAAGGTCGCCGTGCCGTTCGATGTGAGAGTGGCTGTGGGCGGTGTGCAGCCGGTGGTGCCGTAGGTTGTACCGCAACCGTCGATGGAGAGCGTAATGGTGCCGGTGGGCATGGTTGAGCCCGAGTCGGAGGCTACGGTGACGGTGATGACGTCGTTGGCCCCGGAGGTCGGCGAAGTGGTGGCTGCCGACACGCTGGTGGTGGTGCCGATGAGGGTGGAGGTGCCCGCCGTCCACGCGGTAGCCAGCGCGCTGAGGTTGACGGAGCCCAGGCCGGTGACGGGATCATAGCCGGTGCTGGTGACGTAGCTGCCGGAAGAGGCCGTGCTGCAGTACGAGGAGCCCAGGCTGGAGGGGCACTCGTTGTTGCCTGTGGTGATGTCGTTAAATGCGGAGGCGGTGGAGCTGTTGGAAGCCAGCGAGTAGAGCTCGGTATTCAACAGGCCCTGGCCGGAGATGAAGCCCTTGGCCTCGTTGAGATCGGCAACCATGCCGGCGAAGATGGGGGTGGCGAAGCTGGTGCCGCCGGCGACGGTCAGATCGTTGGTGGCGGCATCACGGAACCTCATCCCAGCGGACATATCGTTGCAACTTCCCTGCTGGCCGCTGACCCAATCGCTCGAGTCGCTGGTGCAGAAGAGATAGCCGGGCAGATCGGGCGAGGAGTAGAGCGAGACGTCGGGGACGAGGCGGGCTTTGCTGTTGGGATTGGCCTCACCGGTCGTGGTGAAGTAGGAACTCTGCCAACTTGGCTGTGTGGTGTAGAGGGTGCTGACACCGCCGCCGGTGGCGCTCAGCGACTTTGCGATCACGTCATCGTTCCAGGCAACCTCGGGGATGTACTGGAGGAGCGACGTAATCTCGTCGGACGATCCTTGCGCCTGCCAGTAGGTGGCAATGTTGGCGCCCTTGTTCCCCGTTGTAGGATCAATGCCGTCGGCCGGGATGATCTCTGTCCCGCCGATGCCGGTGACATATTGGCTGCTAGCCGGATAGCTGACCGCAAGTGCCTCCTGGGTGGCAAGGGGAAGAGCGGTCGATGTCGGGCTGATGTAGCAGGCGCTGGAACCCGCGTCGCCGGAGGCGGCGACGACGGTCTGGCCCTGAGCCGTTGCCTGCTGAAGGACTGTATCGAGGGAGGCCGCATTGCTGGCCCCGAGTTGCGGTTCGCAGCTGCCGTAGCTAACGGAGATGATGGTGCCGAGTTTTTCGTCGACCGCGTAGGCGATGGAGTCGAAGACGCCAAAATTGGTGGAGTTGCCGGTGTAGACGAAGACGATCTGGGCGCCGGGGGCCATGGCGCCGGACCATTCCAGATCGAGGTCGGATTCGCCTTCATCGCCGGAGAAGGTCTGGGGGCTGCCGGAGCCGGGGACGAGGACCTGGGTAGGGTCCTTCACGGTGAGCCCGGCGGCGGTCTGGAAGTTCTCAATGTCGCTGGTGACGATCGAAGACTGACCGACGACGACGATCGACTGTCCTGTCCCGATGTTGCCGGCGCCGGTGAGGGATTTGACGCCGTAGGCCAATGCGATATCGCCGGGCGCAAAGAAGACGCTGCCGGAGACGCTGGAGGTGAAGGCGGGATTGGCCTGGGACATGCGGCTGTGCTGAATCATGGGCCGGGGCCGGAAGTCGTCGAGATTGCGAATGGCGATGACGACCGGGGAGAGCGCAGAGGGGAGGCTCAGTTGAGTGGATGGGGCGAAGTGCTTCTCACCGGCGATGGTGTAGAAGTGCATCTGGGTCTGGAAGGCCTGTTCGACCTGACCGGTGGTGCCCGAGAAGCGGATCATGTTGCGGCTGCGGGCGACCGAGTCGATGGAGAAGCCTTGTTGCTGGAGCCAGGTCTGGACCTTATCGATGTCGGATTGGGCCATGCCGAAGCGGGCCGCGAACTGATCGGGGGAGAGCCACTGGTGGTAGAGGGGCGAGTTGGGGTCCTGCTGCGAGGCGATGAGGGCTTCGAGGGCGGCCTGTTGAGCGGCGGAGCGACTGAAGACGATGCTCATGCCGTGGAGTGGAGTATTGGCAGGCATGCGGCCGGAGTCGAAGCGGCTCTGCGCAAGCGGGTGGAGTGACCCTTGCAAGGGCGAGGCGGACGCGTTGGAGATCTCGGCACGAATGCGGACGGTGGGGGCCTGGGCCTCGAGGAGGTTGGCGGTCAAAGACGGAACCGCGAGCGAGAGAGCCGCAAGCAATCCCCCAATCTTGAGACTCAGGGAGGTGGAACGAAGCAGATTCGTCATGGCAATCCTTCGATAGAAGACATTTAGGCCGGAAACACGCGTGCGCGAGCCCTGGAAAGGGGCTCACTTCAGGTCAGAGAGCAAGAACGACAGAATCTGACTTCGTTTGTACCAGCGGCGTCTGTGAGCTGGTACGAAGCAGGGGAGTTGAGTCTCAGGGTTGGCGCCATCCGATGGTTATCCCGGGAGCAGCCTCCTGTTGCGGCAAAGCGGTGTATCTCCAGAGTTAGACTCCGGTTTTGGCGCAAAGTTGTGGCGAAGATGGGGAGTTCGATGGGATGAGCCGCGGAGGAGTGAAGACGCTCGAATTGAATGAGATATAGCTTCCGGCCTGCTAGGCGCGGGGAGGTGCGAGTTCGAGGGCGGGGTTGTGCCTGGCTGTCGGGGTAAAGCGGTCGGATCGCCAGGCGATGGAGAGTGTTTCGGCGTCGAGCAGCTTGCGAATCTGGCTGCGGGCGTGATCGGACCACGGTCCGCTGCGGTCGATGCGGATATAGGCCTGCCAATGACGCAGGGCGGCGCGCTGCTCTCCGCGGCGCTCATAGGCAAGGGCGAGGTTGTAGTGGGCGTCGGCGTAGCGCGGAGACAAGGCGACGGCCTGCTGGTAGGCCTGAATCGACTCTTCCGGCCGTTCCAATTCATCGAGGACGTTGCCGAGGTCGAAGAAAGCGAGCACGTAGCCGGGGTCGATCTCGGTGGCGCGGCGATACAGCTCTTCGGCGCGGCTGAAGCGGCGCAGGTGGAAGAACAGGGTGCCGAGGTTGATGAAGGCCGGGGCATAGGCGGAGTCGCGCTCAATGATCTGCTCGTAGAGAGCGATGGCGCGATTCTTCTCGCCGGCTTCTTCGGCCTGAACTGCATCGAGAAAGAGGCTGTGGACGTCGGTCGCTCCGGAGAACGATCCGGGCTTACGCAGAAGGGCCGGGCCTGCCGTTGTGGCGGGCTGCTCGAGCCGTTCGAAATCGAAGAGCAGCTGGCGGCGGATGGGATCGACCATGGCTCCGCTGCAGCGAAACGCAAGGCGGGTCCCGGTGCGCACGACGGTGGCTTCGATCAGAGGATTGGTGATGCCGGCAACGGCGCGCATGGCGACGATCGAATCGCGGATTGAAGCGGCCGGGACATCCTCTTCGCGCAGAGCACGCAGGGTCCGGAGCTGACCGAGATCCTGAAAGGAATATGTCTGCTGTGCGGGAATTAATCCGGCCTTTTCCCAACCGTGCAGCTGGCGGGAGCTGATCTGCAGGATACGCAGGACATCCTGACGGCTATAGCTGGTCACTCTTCCATGCTCCCTGGTTGGTCCGCTGACTTTGGAGAGAGGCCTGTGCACGGATTGCGGCGGCACTGGGTTGCGAATCGCTCAACTTCAATTCGTCACTCCGACGAGTCGTTCCGGACTCCGCTCTGTGGAACAGTTCCTGAGGAACCACTTGCTGCGATTATGCCAAGGATATGCGTGGATAAGAGGACGGGAATTACGGCTGGAAGAAAAGTGCGTGGATAACTAATGCCTTATTTGGTTCCGTTGGCTCGGCGTTGGAAAGATGCTGTTGTGCCTGGAGAGACGGAGGCCGGTTGCGGCCTCGCTGGAGGAGTGATGCGCGCGGGGTGGCGAGGCTGGAATGGGGGTTTACTAATTTATAAATAAAGCCAGTCCTTCGTTGTATTTATGGATGAATCCGTGCTAATTTATGGCTTCTTAACCGTGAGCCCCGCGGTGTTCGATGCAGAGGGACGGGCCCATTGCTGGAAGGTGAACTTCTCCTCACGTGGAAGGACCAGCTGGACATCTTGTCTGTGGGCGATGGTGTCGAGGGGCTGCTCGGATTCAAACCACACGCATTACTCTCTGGAACCTATTCCAATGAACGGCTGATCCACGCCGGCGACCTGCCTCGCCTGCGCGGCCTGTTTGCGTCCGCGATGGCGCGTCGAACCGGGGAGTTTCCGCTGCGGGTGCGCGGCGCCGACGGGCGGATCCGCTGCCTGGGTTTTCGCTATACGCGCGAACGAGGGCCGGCCAGCGAAGTTCTGCTGCGTGGGTGCCTTGCGCCTTTTCGGCTAGAGGAGCTGGAACCGGAGATGTGGGAGCATTCGCTCGAACTGCTTGCGGCGCTGGACAGCGTCGACCAGGGTGCTTGCGTGAAAGACCGGCACCACGCCATTGTCCTTGCGAACCAGTCCTTCCGCGCGATGTTGCCGGCCCGGCCCGGCGACCTGATGGGACTGACCGATTACGACCTTTTCCCGGAGGAGTTTGCCGACCGGTCGTATGGGGCCGAAGAGCAGATTCTCGCCGGTATTCCTGCAGCACGTTTCGCGATAGAGACGGCGGGTCGATCAGGGACGTTTCGGTCCTTCGAGGGGCGCTCTCTGCCGGTGCGCGATGGTCGCGGAAGAGTGGCGTGGGTGCTCAGCGTGGCGATCGATAGTACGGTGCGGGTGCGCGCCGAACAGATGCTGCGTATAAGCGAGCAGTCACGCAAGGAGGCTTATGGGATCGCAGGCGTGGCGAGCTTCGACTTCGATGTTCCCTCGCAGACCTGGACGGCATCGGAGGATTTCTACGAGATCCTCGGTCTCGATCGGGCTTGTGCAAGGACCGCAACTACCTTGACCAACCTGATTTTCGATGACGATCACCCTCGTATGAGTAAGCTGGTCGGCGAAGAGGCGACCGGGAGCAATACAAAGGTGACGAGCGAGACCCGCTTTGTTCGTCCAACGGAGAAGGAGCCGCGGTGGGCGCGGGTCAGTTGCTTCATCGAGCGAGATGCGCAGGGCGTTCCATTCAAGCTCCAGGGAACGCTGGAAGACATCACGGATCGAAAGCGGGAAGAGGCCAGGGCGCACGAGAGCGCCAACCTGCTGCAACTGTTTATTCAGGATGCTCCGGCGGGCCTGGCGATGTTCGATGAGCAATTGCGTTACATGAGCGCCAGCAGGCGATGGATCGAGGACCGCGGGCTGCACCCGTGGGAGATGGTGGGACGGCCGATGTACGAAGTGCATCCCCGGATTCCTGAAGGGTGGAAAGACGAACATCGAAGGGCGCTGGGCGGCGAGACGACCCAGTATCACGAGGATTGCTTTGAGAACGAGCAAGGGCAGGAACGATTTGTGCGCCGTATGGTGCAGCCCTGGTGGGGCAGCGCGGGAAAGGTGGGCGGCATCGTTGTCTTTTCCGAGGACATCACAGCGCAAAGAGCTGCACAGAATGCGCTTCGAGAGCGCGAAGAATCGCTTCGGGAGGCTCAGCGGATTGCCAGAGTCGGCAGCTACGTTCTGGATGTTGCGCGGGAGGTGTGGAGCAGTTCCGAAGTGCTGGACGAGATCTTCGGGATTGGGTTGGGCTATGAGCGCACCCTGGAGGGATGGAAGGCTCTGGTTCATCCAGATGACCGGGAGAGGATGGCGTCGTATGCACTGGAGGAAGTTCTAGGGCGAGGGGAACCTTTCGATCGGGAGTATCGGATTGTTCGGCCGGTGGATCAGTCGGTGCTCTGGGTGCATGGTTTGGGCCGAGTGGAGAGGGACGCTGAGGGACGGCCGAAGATCCTGCGCGGGACGATCCAGGACATCACTGAGCGGAAACGGGCGGAAGGGTCGCTGCGGGAGAGTCAGGAGCTTTTGCAACTCTTCACCGAACATGCTCCGGCGGCGATCGCCATGTTCGATCGCGAGATGCGCTATCTGGCTGCGAGCCGCCGATGGATGGAGGCCTACGGGCTGGAAGGCCAGCAGATCATGGGCCGCTCGCACTACGATGTTTTCCCGGATTTGCCGGAGCGGTGGAAGGAAGCGCATCGACGCGGCCTGGGCGGCGAGGGTGTCCGTATGGAAGAAGATTCGTTCGGACGCGAGGACGGCCGGAAGATCTGGCTCCGCTGGGAGCTGCTGCCCTGGAGAAGAAGCGATGGTTCGGTGGGCGGCATCGTTCTTTTCACAGAAGACATCACGGCCCTGAAGCAGAGCGCGGAGCGGTTGCAACTGGCGGCCAGCGTTTTCACGCACACTTCGGAGAGCATATTGATCACCGATGCCGACGGCACGATTCTCGATGCCAACGACGCATTCACCCGCATCTATGGCTATGCGCGCGAGGAGGTGCTGGGGCAGAATCCGCGTTTGCTGAACTCGGGACGGCAGTCGCGGGAGTTCTACGCCGAGATGTGGGCGCAGCTGAGAGCCAGAGGCCAATGGTCGGGGGAGATCTGGAATCGCGCCAAGAGCGGCCAGGTTTTGCCGGGGATGCTGACGATCAGCGCGGTTCCGGATACGACGGGCCGAACCAAGCAGTATGTAGGGTTGCTCTCCGACTTGTCTCCTGTGAAAGAGCGAGAGCGGGAGCTGAAGCACGTGGCGCACTTCGATGTGCTGACTGGGTTGCCGAATCGCGCGCTGCTGGCCGACCGCTTGCGGCAGGCGATGGCGCAGGCGCGCCGTAAGGGACGATTCATGGCCCTGGCGTATGTCGATCTGGACGATTTTACGGCGGTGAACGATCGCCAGGGACGGATGGTGGGAGACGAGGTGCTGAACGCTGTGGCGCAGCGGCTCAGCGCTGTTCTGCGCGAGGCCGACACGCTGGCCCGCCTGGGAGGGGACGAATTCGCGGCGGTGCTTCTGGATCTCGAGAGCATGGAGGAAGGCCTCACATTGATTGGACGGCTGTGCGATGCGTTTGCCGATCCGATCGAGATCTACGATCTGAAGTTGAAACTGACTGCAAGCGTGGGCATCACGCTCTATCCGCAGGCGGACGAGGTCGAGCCGGATCAGCTGCTGCGCCAGGCCGATCAGGCGATGTACTTCGCGAAGTTAGCCGGCAAAGCTCGGCAACATATCTTCGATCCGATGCTCGATCGCACCATGCGGGGCCGTCATGAGGACCTGCAGCGGATACGACAGGCGTTGCAGGCCGAGGAGTTCGAGCTGTATTTCCAGCCGAAGGTGAATATGCGCACCGGCGCGATTCTGGGCGCGGAGGCGCTGATTCGCTGGCGGCATCCTGAACTGGGTATTCTGCCGCCCGAGCATTTTCTGCCGGTGATGGAGGGGAATGTGCTGGCGGTTGAGCTTGGAGAGTGGGTGATTGAGAGCGCGCTTGCCCACCTGGAGACATGGCAGGAGCAAGGGCTCGACATCCCGGTGAGTGTGAATGTGGATGCCATGCAGCTGCAGGATCCGGCATTCGCGGAGAGGCTGAAGGAGATCCTTGGCCGGCATCCGCGCATTCACCCATCCAGGCTGGAGCTGGAGGTATTGGAGAGCAGTGCCTTTCAGGATGTCGCGCAGGTCTCTGAGATCATCCGAGCCTGCAGCGGGCTGGGGGTGTCGTTTGCTCTGGATGATTTCGGCACCGGATATTCGTCGCTCTCGTATTTGAAGCGATTGCCGGTCGATGTGCTGAAGATCGACCGCAGCTTTGTGCTCGACATGCTGGACGATCCGGAAGACCTGTCGATTCTGGAAGGGGTTCTGGTGCTGGCGAACGCATTTCGGCGGCAGGCGATCGCGGAGGGAGTGGAGACGGTCGATCATGGGCTGATGCTGTTGCGTCTCGGCTGTCAGGTGGGCCAGGGATATCAGATCGCGCGCCCTATGGGCGGCAAGGATTTTCCGAGGTGGGCAGCGGCATGGCAGCCCGATCCGCGCTGGAAGGACGTGGTCGCCATCGATCCGATCAAATGGCCCGCGCTGCATGCCGGAGTTGAACATCGGGCCTGGGTGGTTGAGTTGGAGGAGTTTCTGGAAGGACGCCGTCTGACGGCGCCTGCGATGGACCCGCATCTGTGCCGATTTGGCCGCTGGCTTGAGACGGAGGCATCGGGAGGGCATGGCCAGCGACCGGAGTTTTGCTCCGTGTACGAGTTGCATGGTGCGTTGCATGCTCACGCCGATGCGATGCTCAAACGAAAGGGATTTGAAGGCGATGCGGATGCAGAGGAGCTTCCCGCATTGCGCGCCTTGCGGGACGGCCTGTTGGACAAGCTGCAACAGCTGGTGCAGACGTTGTAGATTCCTCGGGTGCTTGCGTCGGGCCTTTCCGGCGATAGGCGGAGACTTCTTGGAGCTATAGGGCCGGGGCCGGGCTCGATGCTAGACTGCATGCCAGTGCAGCTTGCGAAGGAATGCCACCCTTTCCTCTGAGATCCCCGGAGCTACCGCGGCGGGAGTGCCGTGTCATCGGGTGAATTGAGGAATCGCGTTCTTGTAGATAAGGAACTCTGAGATAGAGAATGGACGGACGCCAAGCCATTGTTGTGACCGGGGGAGCCGGTTTTATCGGGTCGAACTTCGTCCTGCAGTGGATCGCGCATGTCGGTTCGCCCTTAGTCAATCTCGACGCTCTGACGTATGCCGGGAATGCCGAGAACCTGGAATCGCTGAAGGACGACGTACGTCACGTCTTTGTCCGCGGCGACATCTGCGAAGCGGATCAGGTCGCATCGATTCTGCGCGAGCATCGGCCGCGGGCGATTGTGCACTTCGCCGCCGAGAGCCATGTCGATCGGTCGATTGCCGATCCGGGCGCTTTTATTCGTACCAATGTGCAGGGCACGCATATTCTGCTGGAGCAGACGCGGCGTTACTGGCTCGAACTCGATCCGGCCAGCAAGGCTGCATTTCGGTTTCTTCACGTTTCAACCGATGAGGTGTATGGATCGCTGGGGCCGGACGATCCGGCTTTTTCGGAGACAACCGCGTATGCGCCTAACAGCCCGTACGCGGCATCGAAGGCCGCTTCGGATCATTTGGTACGCGCCTATCATCACACCTACGGCCTGCCGGTCGTCACCACGAATTGCTCGAATAACTACGGCCCATATCAGTTCCCGGAGAAGCTCATTCCGCTCGTGATTCTGCATGCGCTTGAGGGCAAGCCGCTGCCGGTGTACGGCGATGGGAAGAACGTGCGCGACTGGCTATTTGTGGAGGATCACTGCGCCGCGATTCGGGCGGTGCTGGAGCGGGGACGCGTGGGCGAGACCTACAATGTGGGCGGAAACAGCGAGCGCAGGAACATCGATGTGGTCACGACGATCTGCGACCTGGTGGATGAGATGCGGCCCGATCCGGCGCTCGGTTCGCGCAGGAAGTTGATTACCTATGTAGCCGACCGGCCGGGGCATGATCGGCGCTATGCGATCGACGCAAAGAAGATTGCGCGGGAGATCGGCTGGCAGCCGGCGGAAGCGTTCGAAGGCGGGCTTCGGAAGACGGTTGCGTGGTATCTCGCGAACAGTGCATGGGTCGAAAGTGTGCGAACTGGCTCGTATAAGGACTGGATTCGGCGCAACTATGAAGAGAGGGTTTCCCGATGAAAGGGATCGTTCTTGCGGGCGGGTCGGGAACCCGGCTCTACCCGGTGACGAATGCGGTGATCAAGCAGCTGCTGCCGGTGTACGACAAGCCGATGATCTACTACCCGCTGAGCACACTGATGCTTGCGGGGCTGCGCGACATTCTGATTATTTCAACGCCGCAGGATACGCCGCGTTTTGCGGATTTGCTGGGCGACGGATCGCGATGGGGGATCAACCTGAATTATGCGGTGCAGCCCAGCCCGGATGGACTGGCGCAGGCGTTTCTGATCGGCCGCGAGTTCGTTGGCGGCGACACCAGCGCGCTGGTTCTCGGGGACAATATCTTCTACGGGCAGGGCTTCTCGAAGCATCTGCAGCGAGCTGCGCAGATCGAGACCGGTGCGACGGTGTTTGCGTATCAGGTGCAAGATCCGGAGCGATACGGTGTGGTGGAGTTCGACAAATCGGGGCGGGCTGTGAGTATTGAAGAGAAGCCGGCTAAGCCGAGATCGCGCTATGCGGTGACGGGCCTGTACTTTTACGACAAAGAAGTGACGCGGCTAGCAGCTTCGCTCAAGCCGAGCCGTCGCGGCGAACTGGAGATTTCCGATTTGAATCGGCTCTATCTCGAGGCCGGCAACCTCAAGGTCGAGGTAATGAGCCGGGGCATGGCATGGCTCGATACCGGGACGCATGATTCGTTGTTCGAGGCGGGGTTGTTCATCCAGACGATCGAGCGTCGCCAGGGATTGAAGATTGCTTGCCCTGAAGAGATCGCGTATCGGCTTGGGTATATCAATGCAGAAACACTGGAAGCGCTGGCGCAACCGGTGCTCAAGAGCGGATACGGCCAGTATCTCCTTTCGATCGCCCGTGAACCTGCTCAGCAGTCGGGAACCGATGAACTATGAGAATTGAAGAGACTGCCCTGGAGGGCGTCGTTGTTCTCACCGCCAGCGTGTTTCGGGATGAGCGGGGCGCATTCATGGAGACGTGGAACCTGCGCGCGATGAGCGATGCCGGACTGCCGTCGGTGTGGGTGCAGGATAACTTCTCGATTTCGAAGAAGAATGTCTTGCGCGGCATTCACTATCAGGTGACGCAGCCACAGGGGAAACTGGTGCGCGTGACGCATGGAGCGGTACTCGATGTCGCAGTGGACCTGCGTCGCAGCTCGCCGACCTTCGGCCAGCATGTGGCCATGGAACTGGATGGCGAGAGCGGGCGGATGCTGTGGATCCCCGTCGGCTTTGGACATGCGTTTCTGGTTCTGAGCGAGGTTGCGGGCTTTGCCTACAAGGTGACGGACTACTACTCGCCTGCCGGCGAGCGCACGATTCTGTGGAACGATCCGGATCTGGCGATTTCGTGGCCTGTCGGCGTGGAGCGGGTCATCGTTTCGCAGAAGGACCAGCAGGGTACGGCCTTCCGCGAGGCGCAGGTCTTCGCATGATTAGCCGCTCGCGCATTCTGATCCTCGGTTCAGCAGGGCAGCTCGGTACGGAACTGCAGCGCAGCTTCTCCACGGCCGGCACGATTCTGGCGTGGGACAAAGAACGCTTCGATCTTGCGAATCCGGAGCAGGTGCGGGAGGCTGTTCGCGAGAGCGCACCCGACATCATCCTGAACGCGTCGGCCTATACGGCCGTGGACCGCGCCGAATCGGAGCCAGACCTGGCGATGGCAGTGAATGCTGGGGCTCCGAAGATTCTGGCGGAAGAGGCAAAGCGATCGGGAGCGCTGCTGGTTCACTACTCGACGGACTATGTCTTTGACGGGACAAAATCCGGTGCGTGGGTTGAAGACGATACACCTCATCCGCTGAATGTGTACGGCGCCAGCAAGCTGGCAGGCGAACAAGCAATTGCGCGGGTCGGCGGCAGGTATCTGATTTTTCGCACCAGCTGGGTCTATGGACCCCATGGAAAGAACTTTCTGCTGACGATGCTCCGGCTAGGACGCGAGCGGGACAGCCTGACGGTGGTGGACGACCAGATTGGAGCGCCAACCACATCGATCGCACTGGCAGACGCCTCGCGCACGATCGTGGATGGGATTGGCGCAGGGCGTTTTGGAGACTCGGATGCCTGGGCAGGCACTTACCATATGACCTGCGGTGGGGCGGTTTCATGGTGCGGCTTTGCCAAAGCGATCTTCGAACGCAGCCAGTCGAGGTTTGGCGGAAAGATCCCGGAAGTTTCTCCGATTCCGACAAGTCAGTATCCGACCCCGGCGCGCCGCCCGCACAACTCTGTGCTGTCGAACGAGAAGCTCTTTGCAAGGTTCGGCATGAAACTCGCACCGTGGGACGATGCGCTGGACGCGGCGATGCTTCGTCTGCAGGACGATGTCCCAGCGGCTGGTGCGTGACCATGGCAAAAGGGATGCGCGCAAGCAAGAATCTGCTGTCCTATCCTGAATTGAAACGAGAGAATTTCTCGTAGAGGAACAAGATGTCCGTGGCGTTGAAGACGACGAAGGTATATCAGAGCGCGATCGCCGAGCACGTGAAGACCATCGAGGCGATGGCCAAGCAACAAGGTGTCTTTGAGAAGATTGCCAACCAGATGAGCCGGGCGATCCTCGACGGGCACAAGATTCTGTGGTGCGGCAATGGAGGCAGTGCGGCCGATTCGCAGCATCTTGCCGCAGAGCTGATGGGGCGGTTCAAGTGCGAGCGCCAGGGGCTGCCTTCGATCGCGATGACGACGGATACGTCGATCCTCACGGCGATCGGAAACGATTACGGCTACGAGCGGGTCTTCCAGCGGCAGGTGGAGGCCCTGTGCACGAAGGGCGATGTGGTCGTGGGTATTTCGACCTCAGGCAACAGCCGCAATGTGTGTGCGGCACTGGAGACGGCGCGCGGGCTGGGAGCCTTCACCGTCGCCTTTACCGGAGAGGGCGGTGGAGCGATGGCCGACCTTGCGGATGCCGTCTTTCGTGCCGCATCGAAGGACACGGCGCGCATTCAAGAGGCGCACATCCTCTTCGGGCACATGCTCTGCGACTGGATCGAGCAGAGCGTGTGCGAGCGCGAGGTGGAAGTCCAGCACGCAGCGCGTCGCTAGATCTGTAGGTTCGGCAATATCGTTTTTTGCCCGCTTAATGCGAGTATCCGCCAGCTGCCGCCGAGACTCTTCTAGAGGACGTTGATCGCAGCAGCGCCTAGAGCGAGTTGCGAGAAGATTTGGGACCAATCGAGGAACTGGCGCAATGCCGTGGGCCTGAAGGTCTTCTCCGGGACTACGAGTGTGTCGCCGGGGTACAGAGCAAGGTCGCCGAATTGATCTCCCCAAAGACCTTTCTGGGATTCATAGCTGACCACCTCGCCATCCGCGCGAATGACAAACGCATGTTTCCGATCGGCGTCGCGCGTGGGGCCTCCCGCCATACGCAGGTACGCTTTGACGCGGCGCCCCTGCGCGTAGAGGAAGGAGTTCTGATCGTTGACTGCGCCGACGACGTTGATGGCAGCGGGAATATGAGGGAGGACGAAACGGTCACCATCCTCAAGCGCGATGTCGGGCAATGCTCCGACACCTGCACTGCCGGGCTTGAATTGCAGGACGATTCTCCCAGTAGCTCGAATCTGCTGCAAGCGGGAGATCAATTCATGCTCGCTGCTCTGGGCTGCGGCACTCGTGGCCAGATCTTGCGCTGAAGAGTTGCCTGCGGCAGCCACCGCGAGGTTACTGCGCTGGATGCGCATTTGCAGATTTTGGACATATTCGTCGATTCGCGCCTGCTGCACGGCACGGGTCGATTCCCGCGTGAACTCGGAACCATAGAGATAGGCATTGGGCGTGATGCCGCCGGCCCGTTCAATCAGCGTGCGCAGAGTCTCTCCGGGACGGACGGTATAGAGGCCGGCATGAGCGAACTCGCCGTCGAGCCGGACCATCTTTGTCTGCTGCGCAATGGGGACGCGGATGTCGGCTTCGGAGAAGATGGAGACCACGTCTCCCGGCTGCAAGGCGAGGTTCTGGGAATCGTCATGCTGCAGCACGAGCTTCCCGAGATCGAAGGGGACGAGGTTGGTCTTGAGGGTGTCCGGGTCGAGCCTCTCGATCACTGCATAATCCCAGTCGATTTCAGGGGCAGCCTGCGAGATCGTGTTGCGCGGCGTATTGCGTGCAATGCGCGAAGAAAGTTCGGTCTGTTGTTGTGCGCCAAGAGAGGTGCTGGCTGCCCGTTGTTGAGCAGACGGGTAGGCCCCCTGCAATTCTCCGGGCTGTTGCGCGGGATTCTGGGGTAGACCGCTTTGATCCGGGACGGGGCCAGCCGGATACTGGCTCTGCCCGTACAGGTCTTGGATTTGCCCGGATTGATCCTGGGGTTGTCCGTACTGGCCCTCGGGATTCTGACGCGAAGTGCCTGACTGGTACCCAGATGCCTGTGGCGGAGGGAGTGTAACGGGGTTTCCGCTAGCGGGTTGGCGCATCCGCGAGAAGCCCGGAACCGGTTCGAACTCAGGGGCCGGCAATCCCAGCTGCGTGCGCTTCCACCAGTAGTCGCGCGTGAGGAGAGATTCCTTATCGGGGATCAGATCGCTGACTTTCATCCCAGCGTGCCAGGCAAAGCGGCCGGGGTTGGCGATGTTGCCACGGAGCGTGACGGTCTGCCTGTACTTGGGAACGATCGAAAATACGCGCACCAGGTCGCCGTCGGCTAAGGGCGTCGCCAAGCCGGCCTGATCGTAGCCAACTTCCATGGCCATCCTCTGGTCGTGGTTCTCGATGCGCTCGATGGAAACCCGCGATTCCGCGGCGACTGCCGATGTACCGCCTGCGTCGGCAATCAGGTCAGACAAGGGTTCGCCGGGATGGAGTTCATAGATCGCGGGGACCTGAATGCTTCCCGTGATTGCAACCTGCTGCCCCACTGGCGGAATGAAGATGACGTCGCCGGAGAGGAGCCTGATGTCTCCGGATTTATCGCCGCGAATCAGGAATCCATAGAGGTCGAGCGTCTTGAGAACCTCGTTGCCGCGGCGCAGCTGAATCTGGCGGAGAGAACCGTGTACCGATGGGCCTCCGCTGGCGAACAGCGCATCGATGAGCGTGCTGAGCGAACTGACGGTGTAGACGCCGGGACGCCTGGCATCGCCGGTGACATAGACCTGGATGGCCCGGATCTGGCCCATGTCTGCCTGGAGGTTGAAATTGCGGTAGACGTGCCCGATGGCTTCGCGCAGATGAGCATCCAACTCCGAGTAGGGCATGCCGGCGACGTGAATGGGCCCGATCTGGGTGACAGGGATGTAGATTTCTCCGGAGCGATCGACCTGTACGTTGGCCTGGAAGTTGACCTGTCCCCAGACGCGAATGCGCAATTCGTCTCCCGGCCCAAGGATGTAGTCGGGCGGCACCGGAGCCATATTGAGCGGCGCGAAGGTGGAGGGCACGTTCTGGAACAGGTTTGCGCCGAAGATGGGAAGGACCTGGCCGGTTGTTGTCGCGGTGAATTTCTGGAATTCGGTCAGAGGTTCGGGAGGGAATTGCCGGTTCGGGAGTTGGTTGGGGTTGGTTTGCTGGCGGGTCCGTGATTCGAGGTCGGAATAGGTTCTGGTTTGGAGTTGCGGCTGATTGAAAGCGCTTCCAGCCGGGCTAGTCATGCCCGGGAATCCGAGCGTGGAAGTCGATTGGTCCCCATTCTGACCGGTGCATTGGGGGCTGGACGAGAGCAGTGGGTCGGAGCAATCCCAGGTGTTGGAACTCGTGCCCGGGGACGAGTTATCCGGGAGCTGCTGAGCGCGCAATGCGACGGTCAGTATCAGGAGGGAGACAGGGAGTACGCGCTTAATCATGCAAATGAAGGGCGAAGCTCCGCGAGCAACCGGGACAGAGGCCGCAGCCACTCTGCCAGCATGCAGAGCATTCATAGATTCCGAGTCTAACATGCCTATCTTCAGCCTTCTTGGTTGAGCAAAGAGGTGATTGTTGACGGGAGGGCCAAGCCCGAAGGCGGAGGATGGACGAGAAGAGAGGCAAGGGCCGACAGAGGGTTCCTGTATTTACTTAAAAGTAAATAGAAGGGATGCTTTTGAGATGAGTGACCGGTGAAGGCACGTGTACCGGTGACGTCTTATTCGCGGAGCGGTGCGGTTTTGTGCGCAACTCTCAGGGGATTTCTGGGTTGCTTATTCCGGGGTGACTTCCGTCACAGTACATGAGAAGTTTCCGTCGCACTTTTTTATTTGGCGGCCGGTTTCATCTTGGGACACGATCAAGTCAGCGGACCATTTGGCAAAGGGATTTCCGGTTGCGTTACGTTTTATCAATTTTGTAAATCTCATGCATTCGAGGTCTGCTATCCTGTTGGCGTGCAATACCCATAGTAGTCGTTCTGCTTTGGTCCTTTTTTTTTAGATGGTGGTGAGTCGGCTAACCTTGGCTGGTTCTGTGCAATCAAAGAATATGACTTGTCCGAGTGCCGGCCTTCCGATCGCGAACTTGCTGTAAGTGGCTTGCCGTGGCGGTGTGCAGCAGTAACTCTGAGACAGACGCCTGCGGGTGAGAATGTCTGTTCCACGTACGTAGAGATAGACGCAAAGCAACAAAGATTCTCAACATATCGATACGAATATTTTCAGTGTGTCACTCGGTGGAGGGTGAATTGAGTCCGAAGTCGTTTCTTCCTGCTACGCTTGATGCCGCCCTGGATGATCCGGCACCGGTTAAGACTTCCGTAGATGCCGAACGAAGCGATCAACAGGTGCGCGTCCGAAAGCAGACAGCGAATCCCCGTTCCTCGATTCACTTAGTAAGGACCCGCGTGAGCGCTTGGTCGCGTTCGAATTCGAAGCGGTTTTTTGATTGTGCGTGCATCGTCCCAGTTGCGCCGCTGCTGATTCCACTCTTTCTGGTGATTGGCTTGGCCGTGCGCTTAACTTCGCGCGGACCAGTTTTATTTCGGCAAACGCGTGTGGGACGCAATGGGCGTACTTTCACGATCGTCAAGTTCAGAACACTCGAGCATCGTGAGTTTCAAGCGCATCATTCCGTGACCACAGCGGAGAATCAGCCTTTCACACCGATTGGGCCGTTTCTGCGGCGTTGGAAGCTGGATGAACTTCCACAACTCTGGAATGTGCTTAAAGGGGACATGAGTCTGGTTGGCGCGCGCCCGAAGCTTCCCGAGCATCAGATCGGCAGGTTGCTGTGCCGTCCCGGTATAACCGGCGCAGCGACGCTTGCATTTGCCCGCGAAGAACACTTTCTTGCTCGTTTGCCGAAGCACGAACTCAATGAGTACTACCATCAGACGGTGCTCCCATTGAAGCATCAACTCGATGTCGAATATATGGCTCGTGCGACGTTCGGCTCTGATTTCAGGCTTCTTATGGATACTCTGCTGAGGCGGTGGGATACATCGGTCATGGAAAGTCTTATGCGGGGTGCACTTTCCATCGAAGACGGCCATGTCGCTGTGCCGGTTGTGACGCACACACATGTGTCGCTGCTGCCGGACACTGAACTGCGCGTTGAGCAGCAATTCACAGAGGCCTAGGCACGCTTCGCTGCCTGAGATCCCGGTCTGGATTCTTCTCTGTTGAGATCATGAGCGGTCGAGTTCGTGCGCGCTACGGCATTTGCTTGCGTGGCCGTGGCTTCTCGTGCACTGTCGCCGCGGGTTGGGATCGCGTCGACCCGGATGTTGCGGCTTCGGGGGACAGTGACTCAGGAAATGCGTTAATGCTCCAGGTGCGGGAACCAAGTGACTTCCCCTCTCACGGAAGTATCGCTTTGCAGGCCGGTTTCATAGATCGGTGCCTTCCAGCGTTCGTATAGCACAGATCCCCGAACCTCGATGTCTTTCCCAAATCGCTTACAGACATAGCCTTCAAAGTCATTTTGCGTGGTACCGCCTGGGATGAACTGGGCAGATGCCTTGGCGTTCCGATACATGAAGTGAACTTCTTCCTCAGGGGTCAGGTGGTAGGTGAGCCACGCCTGCCCGCCTTTGCCCTGTCGGCCGACCCAGTCTCCAAGGAGGAAGCCTTTGTTGGTCGGACCTTGCCGCTGAATGGACTCGTAGTAGAGAAACTGACCCTGGTTGAAAGGGACACCTTGAGGGCTGCTGTGGCTTGCGGGTTCGGTGCTTCCGGCTTCAATGCGAAGGTCAAGATGCTCGAGCCCTGGAAACCGGGCCAAGTAAATCCCCGGGTGATATCCCGATCTCCGAGGGGCGCTGATCGGGCTTACGTCGTCGTGGACCAGCGAATCGGTGTACAGGGTGATCCATCGACGCAAGAAGGGCAGCCGGTAGCTGAAATCGAATGTGCCGAAGCGGGCTCCGGGGTCGCTGGGCGAGAACTTTTCGCTTCCCGAGACGTTTTGAAAGCTGAAGAAGCTGCGCAGGAAGGTGTGCAGGGTGATGGGCTCATGTCCCTTGCCGCCCCAGATCACCATGCGATCAAATCCTAATTCGAGATCGCGTGTCGGTTTGAAGCTGACCTTCTCGACATGGACCCACGGGTCAGCGGGATAGGTGTGGCCCTTCAGGCTGCCGACAAAAAAGTCATACCGGAAGGGTCCTGTGACCTTGGATAGGCCGGGCACGTGAAGCGGCTCCACTCGATCGATCTCGAAGTCGTAGATGTTCTCGGCGTTGTTGCTCCACAGCATGGAAGCGCCTTTGTCGGGCCCCATCCAGTGGTCATTTTTTCCGAGAGAGATCTCGTGATGCAGCAGATGGTAGGAGAGGTTGGCTTCTACGATCCGCGTGTCATTTGCCGAGGGGATTGGGCCCGCAGGGATCGTGTCCTGCTGGGTCACCGGGGCGGTTCCGGCAAAGTTTAAGGTCGTTTGATCGATGCCTGCGAGGATTGCGTAGAGCGCTTGCGAATAGCCGGCCGCCGAGGGCGAATGCTGTGTCTCGCCGCGAAAATAGAGAGAGAATCGCCCGGCCTCGGCGCGTGCGCTGAAGCCGGTGTAGTTGTTGAAGCCTCCCTCGTAGGGGCGTCCATAGTCGTCGACGATCGTCTGACCGAGGTGGTAACTGTCGCGCAGCGGTGTTCCACTGATGCCGCGGATGTCGGTGTAGACGCTCTCGAGTTCTGCGTGCGGATGGCGCAACTCGGTGGTGCGATCGAGATCCGGCGTCAACTCGCGCAGGACCGCCATATAGATGGTCTGCGCCTCGTCGTTGCCCGCCTCCGATTGGATGGCGTCCGCGCTCTGTTCGAGCATGTGAGCGATGCTGAGGCGGGTCCATGGACGCAGACCGAGATAGGCGATATCGATATAGCCGAGACCGTGCAGCCGATCGAGTGCCGGGTAGATCCAACTGTCCAGCGGGACATAGGTGGAGCCCTGGTTGTCGACGTCCTCGCCGTTGGCATAGGTGTCGAAGTCGATGGCGGGCGTAGCGGATGCATTCTGCGATCTGGCACTGGGACAAAGAGTGGCGCAAAGCACGACTGAAACGCAAAACAGCGGAGAAAACTTCACTGACACCTCAGGGAAAAGCGGAAGAATGGGGTCCGATGTTTAGACGCGGCAGGTCGGGAGATTTGGTGATCCAAGAGGCGTCTCAGCCCTCGCAATCAATCGGGAAAACCGTCGGGAGTGGCGAAGATGGAGCCGACGATCGGACTTGAACCGATGACCTGCTGATTACGAATCAGCTGCTCTACCAACTGAGCTACGTCGGCGGGCTCCTCTTGGATTGTATCGTTGTGTCCGGCTCCGGTAAAGTTGAGCCATCGATGGACCGGCGGCGAGAGTACCCGCTTGGCGGAGGGCGTCTCAATGGATCAGACTATCCAGCTTGCGTTCAGAATTGCCATCGTATGGGCAGCCGGTTTTCTTCTCGCCGTAGCCGTGCGCGCCCTGCTCCCTGACCAAAATGGATTCACTATTACCGGCCATGAGGGCAGCCTGTTTATTTCATTCAGCCGTGTCGGCTTCTGGACCTGTCTGCTCGCTGCTCTCACTGTAACCGCGCTGGTGGTGGGACGCGCCTTGCTGGCCGATATCGGCTGGAACAACTTTCACTAGGACGCATTTCCCCGATTCATTGCGTCTTCCGTTGCGCGGTCCATTGTCCCATCGTGCGCCCTTCAACGCGAATGCGTCCTTTGCCTGCGGCGTCATCGATCCAGCCATCCAGGAATGCCGATGACGGGCCCGGTTTGCCCATTCGGCCGTCAGGCCACTCGGCGGGAAAAGAGATCTCGATGTAGCCGTCGCGCCATGTGCCGGTGACGGGCTTATCGTTGCCCAGGTCGCCCTGCCAGGAGCCGCTCAGCTGATTTCCGTCGCGCGTCAGCTTGAGCGTACCGGCAAATGGACCGACGTCGGTCGATGCCTTTAGATTCCATTCGCCGGCCGCGTCGGACCCGTTTCTGATGGGTGACGGCGGCACGGGCGTGACGCGAATATTCGAGAAATAGGACTCTTCTCCGGCATATCCCCAAAGCGCGACGGAGCCATGCAGGTTTGAACTCTTGAGGCCATCGACGACAAGGCTTGGTTGTGCGGAGCCATTCAGGTAGAGCCGAGCCGAGCGGCCGGCGACCTCGATCTTGATCTTGATCCACGCCTCGGGCTGAATGTCGGCATAGCTTTCATAGAGGAAGGGCCATTCGCGACGCAGGCGGTACCAGTCGTGATGCGGCTCGGCGGAGTACTGCACGGCATGATTGCGCATGGCCTGATCCGGTGAGAGAGCGTTGCCCGGCCGCAGATAGAAGAGCTCGTATTCGGGGCCGTCCGCCTTTCCGCGAAAGGAGATCCCGGAGAAACCGGGCATGCGAACGCCGGGAGGCGTGGTGATCTTGACGGCGAGGTCGGCTTCGATGGTCCCGTCCTGAAAATCGACACCGGGCAGGATGGCAAAGCCGGACTCGTCTGCCTGGGTGGCTGTGGTGACTCGAAAGGCCTTGCGACCGAGATAATCGGCCGCCTCTACCTTGACGTGCTGTGCTTCCAGCGCTGCGGGGTTCTGGAACGAGACGGGTTGAGCGGCAGCGGTCTGCGCAAGCACATTCAAGGTTGTCACGAGCGCGAGAAGGCACACGGGCGGGATTGCAAGTCTCAAGGCGACCATTGCGAACTCCCATGATTGAAGTCGGAGGAAGTATGGGTGACGCGCTCTGGGACTGGAAGCAATTTGTTATGGGAGGGAGGAACTTGTGACGAACTGAAGATGAGCCGATGTAAAGACTAGCCAGGGCGGCGATGCACCAAAACGAGCCGGAGCGGTGCATCTGCGTACTCAGCCGAAATTGGCCCGCAGAAACGGAAAGAGCCGCCCGGCAACAGGGCAGCTCCTTCCTTAGGGAGAATAGTTCCAACGGAGGCAAAGCCATCAGAACTTTCTGGCTGCATACTAGGGGCGAGGGAGCGGGGTGTCAAGATTAAATCAGGTACTAAATAAATAGTTCATTATCTGCAGTTTACGGACGTTGTGGATTTTGCGATTGCCTGATATTATACGCCTTTTGTTCGCCCTCTCAACTGTTCGTCTCGCCCTCATTTCACAGGGTTTTCTAGGGTTTTCCTCTAGTTTTCCACAGAGTTGAGGGTCAATTTCGCACAAGCCGTAAGGTGCAAGGGGCGAGGCCTATCGATAGTCACTTTTGCAGGTTGAGCCGTATGAACTCGGTCTCGTAGACCGAGGATGCGGGCTTTCCCCGTGCAATCCGGTAGAGGGCCCGTCCGCCGCCAAGAAACAGCCCCAGGAGGATCGCGGCGCAGGAGCCGACGATGACCAGCTCGGCGATGCCCAGCAGCAGGCGCCCCGTCTTGTTGACTTCAGACTCAGAGGGCTGCGGGATCGAGACGAGGTCTTCCTGGAAGTGAACCGACTCGAGCAACTTGTGGCTCTCGTCGGGGATTGCGTCGCCGCTGACGAGAACAACCAGCGGCCCACTGCGGCGCACTTCAAGCGACGCCTGGTCGGAGTCGGCCAGAGGCTTGGGAAACGCGGGCTGGGCGTGCGATCCGGCTTTGATGTAGTCGCGGATCCTGGTTTCTTCAGCCGCGGCCAACTGCGGCGTAGGGTAGTCGACGATGGTGAGCGTGGCGGGTCCGGAAGACAAAGAGTAGTTGGCCGTGACGGCTTCAGCGCCGCGATCGAAGCCGACGATCTCAGGAGGCAGCGCACCGCCCGCGCCGGAGTAGCCGGCAGGACCAAGTGCGTAGTGGGTCGTCTGCTTGTCGAGAAAAGGCTGCGGCAGGTTGGCGAGAATCGGCGGGGCGATGGCCTTGTTGCCCAAGGCGATGGGAAGCTGCCTGGCTAATTCGCGCAACTCAGCGGCGGACATCGGGCCCACGTGCGAGAACGTCGCGTCGACCACAATGTTGCCCTGCCAGAAGAGGACGCGGCCCTTGTCTGAAGCCGCACCGGTGCCGATGTCTTCGCGCGGCCATCCATTGGGACGGTAGAACGTGTAAGCGCCATACGAGCCGCTGGTGTCGTTGAACTGCAGGGCGCGAACCGTGAGAGTTTCGGCGTCGCGTTTGTAAGTGGCCGAGGCAGCGCGGAAGAAGTCGTACTCCTTCAGGGCGGCGACGTTGGCGCTGTCTGCCTGGGCCGGGTCAATCACGGTCTTCGGAGGCTCGGCGGCAACCCATCCGGCGAAGGCATCGGGCAGGAGCGGCTTGGGCGGGGGAGGCAGTTCGACTTTGACGGAGGCAGAAGGGGACGGCGCTTTGGCCTGCGCACCGGCGACATGTGCAGCCAGGGCGACCGAACACAACAGAATGAGGAACGAACGCTGCAAAAACTGCTCCCGATACGAGTCTTCGAAGTTCGGATCTTTCTACTTCAGACTACTCCAACCGCACCCGTACGGTACGCGCACAGACACGGCTGCTGGACCAACCGCGCGCAGGCGGGGCATATCTTTTGGACCCTGCTATCGGCGAAAGGGTTCCCGGCGGCCCTCTTCAGACAGCCGGTGCATCGCCGGCGTCGAACAGCGGTGGGGGCGGTGGAGGAAACAGGACGTCGCCCAGTAACGGATAGCGGCCGCCGTAGAAGATGAGGGCAAAGTTTCTGACCCACAGGCTGAGCGGGCCTCCAAAACAGAGGGCGAGGAACAGCCCGGCAGCGACGGCG
>Ga0335069_10002463_pt1 | contig 28543 bp, 34 predicted proteins | sample Lox_Sample_11_FD_206714 | JGI IMG/M metagenome (GOLD analysis project Ga0335069, IMG submission 206714) | Soil microbial communities from Loxahatchee National Wildlife Refuge, Florida, United States - Lox_Sample_1.1 | ecosystem: Environmental > Terrestrial > Soil > Wetlands | place: USA...
TCCGGCCTGTCCGGCGGCGGTTTGAATCAGATCACCTCCGCGGTCGGGGAGCTGGCCAGAACCACACCTGTCGCGTTGGGCACGATCGGCAGCGCAGCCGCTGACGTGTCCAGGGATCTGCACTTGACGGGCGACGAATTCAAGACGGTCACTCAGCAGATCGTCGAGTTCGATGAAAAGTCGGGGCAGCCGGCGGTGAACATGCGCCAGCTGGGACAGGTGGTTCGCCAGTTCGGCGTCGACGCCAAAGATGTTCCCGCACTGTTGGATCAGCTTTATTCGGGTGGCCTTAAGACCGGTGTCGGCATGGATGAGATGCTGCAGGCCTTGGTCAAGGGCGGCCCGGCGATGAGCGAGTTCTTCGGCCGCGATATCGGCAAAGCCGCCGGTTTCCTCACCCAGCTCGATCAGGCCGGCGTCGACCTGAGCACCATCGCGCCGACGCTGTCGGGAATGCTCAAAGACCTGTCGAACCCGAAAAGCCCCGACTACGGCAAGAACCCGGCGCAGTTCCTTGAGGACACCGTCGACCGGATAAAGGCCCTCAAAGACAGCGGCGACATCACCGACGCGCAAACCCTGACCAACCAGGTGTTCGGCGCCAGCCCCCGCGGCGGCGGTCCCAGCGTGTGGGAGATGATCCAAAACGGCACCATCGACCTGGCCGGGGCGTCGGCCAGCTTCCATGAGAACACCCAATCGATCTTGGCGAATGCGCAGGCCGCGCAAACCGCGGGCGACAAATGGCAGTTGTTCAAAAACAACCTTGATGAGGCTATGCGCCCGCTGGGGTCGGAGCTGTTCTCGGCGGTGGAAACCGGTTTGGACAAGATGGTCGCGTGGGTGCAGTCCCATGGCCCGCAGATCATCGGGTTTTTCGGGGCGGTCGGTGAAGCGTCGGTGAAGATGGCGCAGATGGTTGCCCCTGAAGTGGCTTTGACGATGAAACTTATCTCCGGTATCGGCGAGTCGTTTGACGGGGTGCTGAAAGGCATCGGCACCACGATCGCCGACTTCGCCTCTGTCGGAACGCATCTGCCGGGGTTCCTAGGGCAGTGGGCGCGTGACATCAAAGGCTTCGGTGAGGGCATGATCACCGCCGCGACCAACGGCGATAAGTTTTTCACCGGCATCGACCATATGGCTACCTCGGTGCAGGGTTTCGCCTCAGACGGTGCCCCGAAGATGATCGATGAGATCTCGCAGTTCACGCAGCGCGCGCAGGACGCCACGAAATTCACTGATGCTCTTGGTGATTCGGTTGACAAGCTGAAAGCGTCGGGCTCGGATATCACGCTCGATGTGAAAGACAACACCCCCGAGGTGAAGGACAAATTCGACAAGCTGCATATCCACATGGAGCAGGTCGGTAACGATCCCACCCATCTGAAGCTGGTCGCTGACACACCTGAGGCGCAGCGGATGCTGGATGCGTGGCGCGCCCAGAATGAGGGCCTGCCGGTTGACATTCCGATCCGGCCGGTGATCACATCGGATCCTGCCCAGTTCGGGGCTATGCTGCAGCAGTGGGCGCTGGCCGCCCAGGAGGGGCATCCGATCAGTCTGCTGCCGCCGGTGCTGCAGCTGCCCGGCCAAGCCTCACCGCCGGCGCCTGGTGTTCCGGCACCATCGGGTGGGTCCGGGTCTGACACGTCGGCCGCGCCGCCGGAGTGGCGCAACAGCCCGCACACGTTCCTGCCTAGCCACGCCCACGGCGGCGCAATCCACGGGCATGGCACCAAAGGCTACGACTCGGTGCATATTCTCGCCGCGCCTGGTGAGCACATGTGGACCGATCACGAGGTCGATATGACGGGCGGTCACCGCGGGCAGTACAAGCTGCGGGCGATGGCCCGCGCCGGGCATTTCAGACACCTGGCCGGCGGCGGTCCCATCATGGGCCCTGGTATTGGCGGCGGCCCGGTAAACTGGATGTACTTCGACCAAACCGGCAAGACCGGCTCCTTCGGTGGCGACCCCAACCTGACGCCTGCTTCTACCCTGCATGGCCCCTATCTTCTCGGCGTGGGAGTCTTAGGCAAGACCGACACCGGCCAATGGATCGGCCCTTGGGGCCTGTTCCCGAAGGGCTGGGAACCTGATCCACGAATGGATCCCGCGGCGATGGCAGCGAAGCCCGGCAGTGATCGCGGAATGAGGGTCAAGACTCCCATCGGCCAAGACCTAGGGATCACCGGCGGCGGCTGGTGGTCATCTTGGGATGACGTGTTCAAAGACAACAACCCCGATGACTTCCCGGGCGGCGCGTTTCATTTCTCCGGGGGCGGCGGGATCGGCGACGGAGCCGGTGATGGCGCTTCGGCTCAAATGCCGTGGCTTAATCCGAATTACCTCCGTAATGCCCCGTTCGCTCTGCCATCGGGTACCAATTATCAAACGCCGCTTTCAGTCAGCCAGGAGCAAGCGTTTACCGACTGGCTGAGGAATAGCGGCGCCCCGTTCGACCCAGTTGCCGGAACAACGGACTACGACATGCGCGGCTACTGGTTGGCAACCGGGGGAGCCGGCTGGCAGCCGGGCCAGCATTTTCCTGATACATATAAAACCCCCTACCACCAAAGTTTTTCGCAAGAATCGATGTACGCCACGCCGGACAATCCTTTTGCCTGGCGTGACGACGACACTCTCATTGACACTCGCACCGGCGATGTTATTTACCCGCAAAGTTTCGCAGGCGGCGGCGGGATCGGCGGCGGGCCCGGTGACGGCGGTGTTTCCGATCCGTTATCGAGGCTGTATGCGGCGGCGCAATCATTGAACGGCGGCCCTTACCTGTGGGGCACAACAGACTGCAGCGGCGCCGTTTCAATGCTTGTCGACGCGGCCGTGGGCGGTGGCGGCCGCATGTCGACAGCGACGGCAGCATCATGGCTGGCGGAAAGAGGATTCCTGCCCGGCATCGGCGGCCCGGGTACGTTGACGATCGGCTGGTACAACGGCGGCCCCGGGGGTGGGCATATGGCCGCCACGCTGCCAGACGGGACACCGTTCGAATCCGGCGGCCAACACGGCGGCATGATGCTCGGCGGCGCCGCGGCCGGCGCGAGCGCATCCGAGTTCACCGACCACATGTACCTGCCGCTGGCGGGTTTCTATCCGGACGGCCCAGGCGGCTCCGGCGGCGGCTACAGCCCCTACTCCTCAGGTTCGGGCTACAGCGCGTCCGGCGGAACCGCTGGCGGCGGCTATAACTACACCCCCGCCAGCGGCGCATACGGCGGCGGCCTACCCCCGGGCGCAACGCCCGGCACGGGACCGTCCGGTGTGCCGGGCTACTACATGCCTGACGATAAGAAAGTAAACGCCGCCAACGAGCGGATCACACAGCTCAACGAGCGGATCAAAGAGCTCGAAGAGCAGAAAGACGAGTTCACCGCCAAGACGAAGCAGTCGGAGCGCGACAAGGTCGACGACGAGCTGCGCGACAAGAAAGCCGAACTCGCCAAAGCTGAGGATGATCTGCAAAAAGCGGAGCAGGGCGATTTCCACGCCGGGGTCCGCGCCCCTCGTGAACCGCGAAGCAGCTACGGCGGCCGCGGCGGTCGGGGCGGTGGTATGGGGCAGATCGGGGCGCCGCTGCCGCCGGCGTTCGGACTCGGCAAAGGCCTGCCCGGTTTGGCCGAATACCTGGTCGATTTCCTCGGAGACTTGGCGTTCGCCCCTCTTGAGGGCTTGTTAGGCGCGGTGTCCTCCACGTTCGGGGCGACCGGGCCCGGCGGCACGTCGGGTCTGATCGGTATCGCGTCGACACTCACCGGCGGGTTCGGCGGACTCCTGGGCGGCGGTGGTGGCTATGGCGGTCGTGGAGCTGGCGGCGGCTACGGCGGCGCCGGTGGTGGTGGTGGTCTTCTGGGTGCTCTGGGCGGCATGGGTGGGCTCGGCGCGTCCGGGATGGGCCCGACACCGCTCGGTGGAGGCATGGGGCCCGCGCTGCCCGGCACAGCCGGCGGGAGAGCACCCGGCTTGGGCGCGGCCCCAGGCATGGGTGCGCCTGGAATGCCCGGTGGTTTCGGCGCCCCGGCCACTGTCGGCGGTTTGACCCGCGAAGGGCTGCCGCTCGGCGCCGGGGGTACCGGGATGCCCGGCACCGCGAACCTTGGTGTGCCGTCGTTGAGCCCAACCGGTGTGGGTCAGCAGCCCACCGGCACCGGCTCAGGGTTCGGGATCTCCGGCGGCATTCTCGGCATGCTGGAATCGTTGCCGTTGACAGCGTTGAGCATGGGAGGCGGCGCGGGCGCGATGGGTGCCGACGTGGCCGCCCCAGGATCGGGTGCGGCTGTCTCAGCGGCCATGCAGGTCGCCGGCCAGTTCGCGCAGATCGCGATGCAGGAAATCAACCGCGGCATCACCTACGGCGGCGAGGTCGCTGGCACGTTGGTGCAAGGCTTGGGGGAGACGTTCTCCCTGGACCCGTCGCAACAGCCGGGCTGGCTGATGAAGATCGCCGCCGGGCTGGCCGGGGCGCATCCGATCATGTCCGACACAGCCGGCCAGCTCGTCCCCGGCCAGGGCCAAGGACAAGGCCAAGGGCAGCCAGGACAAGGCCAAGGCCAGGGGCAGCTGCAGGGGCAGGGCTCCGGGCCGTTGCAGGGCGGCCAGCAGGGCACCACCACCAACAACCAGTCCGGTGACACCGTGCACGGCACCCAGATCAACGGCGACGTGCACATCACCAACAACACCCCGGCCAGCACCGACCAGATGGATCTGCGGGGAATGTCCTACGCCGCCGGACAAATGCCGTGAACCAAGCGCCTGGCACGCCGATCGAGCGATGACCGCCCCGCTGAGCACCTGGCCGCCCGGACCGATCACCCCCTACGGTGATTGGATGCTGCGCCACGGGGCGCAGCCGATCACCGCGTACCGCTCGTTCGACAACTCGCAAGCGTTCCAGCTGATGGGCGGATTCGCGTCGGCTACCGGGCTTCGGCCCGCGGTGTCGATCGTAAAGATCAAAGGCTTGTTTCCGCCGTGGAAGCTGCTCGACCAGCAAGGCGCCCGCCAGACCGGTGTCACCAACCTCGGCGCTGTTGGCGACCCCATCAAAATCGACATGCAATGCGTGGTCACCGCCCCCACAGTGCGCGAGAAACGGCGAGTGATACGGGCGTGGATCGACTCGTGGGCGCCCGACCAGCAGGGCGAGTTTTCGTGGATCACACCGCAGGCCGGGAAATGGTGGGGGCCCGCGCGCTGGATGCAGGCCCCTGTTGATGAGCTGCTAAACGCCAAAGTCCGTAAACAGGTGTTCAATTGGCAGCTGCGCGTGGACGCCGGTGCCTGGACGTCGATCATATCCGCCGGCCAGTGGCCCTTAACACCGATCACAGGGTCGGGGTCGGGGTGGATCAACCTGTCCAACCTGGGTGATCAGCCCGGCTACTGGTCGGCGCTGCTATACGGCCCGTTCGATCAGGTCAGCCTGGGCAACGGCCCGTTCTCCCAGAACATGATCACGTTCGGGCCGCTTCTGTCCGGCCAGATCGTGATGCTCAACACCGACCCGCGGCTGCCACAGGTCGTGGACCTGTCCCCCTCCCAGCCGCCGCAGACCCTCAACCGCTTCCAGAAGCTGCTGGAAAACCTGATCACCTACGCCACCAACGCCAACGTGCCGCCCTTGCTGCAGCAATTCGAGTCTGTGTTTGGGATTCTTCCGCCGCAGACCACGATGGGAGCCCTGTTGTCGGGGGCGTTTACCGACGCTGCGGCGATCCCACCCAAGCCTGTTGCCCAGCCGCCGGTGACCAGCCACATCGCGGTGTCGGTGACTGGGGCCAGCTCGGCGACGAAGGTGATTGCTGCGCTGCGGCCGCTGCGAAGGTGGCCGGAGTAACCCGGTGAGCTCACCGGATCTGCCTGACCTGGCCAACAGGTTGACGTCGGGTGACCTGTTCACCGCCGCCAACGCCGGCCTGGTCGCCGCTGACGCCGCTGTCGAACCCGACACCGACATCGTGGCCACGTTCTACAGCAACACCTACGGGCAGCCGGAGCGCTGCGGCGACTACTCCAGTTTGCGGGTGGCGTGGCCGCGCAACGACGTCGAAACCGGTCGGATTGTCCTCAAGGGCGGCGACCCGCTCATCCCGATCGCGCGGGCATGCTCACGCACGGTGGTCCCAGTGACCATAGAAGCCGGCTACATGTTGTTCAACGGCAGGGTCACCGACACCGACTATGCGATGGACGCTCAAGGGAACTGGACCTGCACCTGCACCCTGACTGGCGACACGAACTATCTCAACCACGTTCTGTGCTGGGTCAACTTCATCACCCCCATCGAATACCAGGGCCCCCTGCAGGACGCGATCTACGCCGGCCCGGCGTGCAGCGTCATCGAGGCCCTGATAACCGAGCAATGCTGGCGCCTGCAGCTCGGGCTGTACGGAATCCTCAACAACCTGTCCAGCTTCAATGCGAACTGGCGGGCGTGGTTCGGTTCGTGGCTTGAATCCAACGGCGACATCTTCGAAATGCTGACCACCCCGGTCTATGTGGTCCACCACGATATCGTGCTGGACACCTCCCCGTGGGTGGCGATCCTCGGCCGCTTCGACATCATCCTCGACCTGATAAAGCAGACCATCAAGGACAACGGCCTAGATCTTGAGGTAAAGCTGTGGCGCAAGGGCGACCCGCAGCCCGACCCGCACGCCAACCTAAAGGTCGCGACCTACGTGGTGACTGTCCGCGACCGCTCGGGAATCACCGGGCCCACACAAACATTCGTCGACGGACTCCTTGAGGATGTCGCTCAGCTGCAGCAAGGCGCGTTCGGGCAGAACCTCTCCCCGTTCGAAGGGGCGGCCGCCCAGCGGCTCGCCTCTGAGGGCATCTATATCGCCCCCGAGATCGGGGTGGACTTCACCCCGCCGTGGGCCATGATCGTAATGGACCACCCGAAAACACCGCTGATTTCGGCGCACATCTACGACCACCACACCATGGCCTATCAGCTCGTCATCGGCGGCAAATCACCCCAGTGGCTTGACGATTTCATCAACGAAACCCTTGAGTGGTTTGTGGATGCAATCCAGATCCTGGTCGGTATAACAGGTATCCCGGACACGTTGTTCGACGGCCTGTTCGATGACACGATCGACGCGTTCGAACTGGTCGACAACGCTGACCGCCGCGGCGAGAACGGACCCTACTGCTACCCGGAGCAGATGTTCCCGTCGGTTTCCACGCCGTATAACGTGCTGGCGTGGCTGTCGCTGATCGAGGCTGGCTGGGACACCCGCGGCTGGACCGCTGCGAAAGTCAGCTTCCTCAACGGCTTCCCGCTGAAGGTCGGCCGCGACGTCTTCCGCGGTGGCCTGATGGCCCTGGCCCTCATGGAAGACGCAGTGGTGCATATGGATTATGTGGAAAACATTGAGCTGATCGACGACCGGAAAACCCGCGCCCGCGTCGAGGTGTCAGTCGGTGACGGCAAGCTGGGAGAAAACCCGATGACCATCTTCCAGCGCAAGATCACCGACGCTGTCAAGTCGATCAAAGTCCTCACCCTGTCAAGCAATTAGGGAGAGCTGAAAAGTTGCCTATCGTTGTAACAAACACGGACGGGTCGCAAACCGTCGAATTCACCGACGTCACAGTGACCGTGTCCAACTTCGACCCCACCACCGGGGCTTGCGTGCTGATCATCACCGCCGCGGGCGGGTTCGGAACGATCCCCGTCGCGTTGGCCGGGGCGCCCGGGCCGCCACCCAACATCACCGTGTCGATGACACAGGTTCCTTACGGCACGGCGCTGCCCAGTGTCAACCCGGTGCAAACCCTGGTCGACCCAGGAGGACCAGGTGTGCCGTCGACGTGGAACCTCAACTTTTATGTGAACGCCGGCGAGCCTGGAACGGTCGGAAGTTTCTTGCTGCAGCTCGCCGAGGACATCCTCGGCGCCGGCGAGGCGGTGGTGGGGGAGATCCTGTCGGTGGCCGGGGTCGGTTCGGGCACTGATCCGTTAACGTTCGGTTTCGTTTCGCAGCTCGTGTCGGGCGTGTACTGGCCGACGACGCTTCCCGGCACGACATCATCAGGCGGCCCGGACCGGACGTTGAGCTCGGTTTCGATACCGCCGCAGAACTTTCAATGGTTCCCGCTCGTGTTCGGCCAGTCGATCATCATCGGCGGCGACGGCACCGCCGCAGTGAACCTGGTGGCCCGCTTGAACGGGACCGGCGGCGATATCGTCGCCACCGGGGTCGGTGTGGCGGCCCAAACCACCCCCGTCGTGTTCGTGCCCGGGCCGCCGGTGGGATCGGCGCTGGGCTACGGGGCTGTGCCATCAGGGGAAGCAGCCACGGTTTACATGCGCACTGAGCAACAGGGTGGCACGTCGGCGGACTACACGACCGCCGCGGCGCCGGATTCGACGTTCATGGTTTTGGTTTGCCCTGTGGGGACCGCGTCTTAGCATGACGTCGCCGTCGGGGCCGTCGTCGATCACGCCCTATCCGCAGATCCATAACCTGCTCGTCGGGAAACCGGTGGGGAAGTCCCCGTTCACGCCCGAGCAGATGCGCGGGATTCGCGAGGCGCTGGTCGACGGCATCCTCGCCGACGTGTGCCTGGCGCTCGGCGCGGTGGTGGTCGCCGGGTTCCACCCGTTCGGATTCTTGACGTCATGGGGCGACACCCTGCAGACACAGGCCTCCACAGCCCTTTCCACCGCCGAGACCGCGCAGACTACAGCGACGACAGCCCAGACGAACATCCAGTCGACCTGGGACACCATCGTGGCGGCGTTCGGTGGCAGCGGAACCGGCCATGTGCTCTCCGATGTGCTGTACGCGCTTGAGCACATCCCCGGCTCGGTGATCAGCGGAATAATCGGCATTGATCAGCAGATCCTGGACATGATCGCCAACGCGTTCGGTAACTCGGGTACCGGGCACACGGTCAGTCAGGTGTTGTCGTATCTGGAGGCGATTCCCGGGTCTGTGATCTCGGGGATAACGTCGGTTGAGCAGACCATCGTCGACGACATCCACCAGGCCGTGGCTGGCGGCTCGTCTACCGGGAACGCGGTGTCGCAGATCAAAACCGATCTGCAAAGCGTCTTCAACACCCTGTTCGGAAGCAGCAGCCTCGGCTCGACACTGCTCACCGGTGTCATACCTAACATCACCAGAGCGATGTCGACCGACCTGCAGTCAGCGATAGATAATGCGGTTCAGGCGTTCACTGGTGGCGCGACCACAGGGCACACCCCAACTGATCTCGGCACGGCCGCCGCAGCGGTGACGTCGACGGCCGACACCGCGGCCTCGAACATCACCACAATGGTAGGAGCGCTGCCAGGTACCGGAAACACGTTCCCGTTCACGTTCCCATTTAAGTTCGGGCAGGCCGCCACCGTCTCTGATTTAGCGAACTACATCAACCAGGCGCCGGCCAACGCCGTGCAAGAAGTGGTGAGCGCCATCACAGGTGCTTTCGGGCTTACTGTCGCCAACCCCACAGTGGCGCATGTCCAGCAAGCTCTGGCGAAGGCGGCGTCCGACATTCAGACCACGGTGGACAACATCGTCAATACCGCGCTGGGTACCAACATCAGAGGCAATCCTGTCTCGCAGGTTTCCGCCGCGATGAACGCGATACCGGCGGCGAACGTGGCCGGATCAGGCGGCCCGTCCACCATGGCCGCCACCGTGCAGGCCACATGGGATGCCGTCGTGTCCGGGCTCAACCAAGCGGCGACGACCGGCAACGGGGCAGCGCAGGTCTCCACAGCCGCGGCTAACGTTGCTTCGACCGCGGCCACGGCCAACACTAATGCGGTATCGGCGCTCAACACCCTAGGCGTCCGCAACAATAAGCCGCTGTGGGATACGTTCGACGCGACCTGTGAGACGACGTTCCCGTTCTTTTGGCTGGCCGCCGCTCAACAGCTGAACACCGTTGTGTCCCAGCTGCAAACGGGCTTCAATAACCTGGTCAGCACCCTGAACACCGACTTTTCTCAGGTGATGACCGACCTCAACCAGCTTCAGGCCGCGGTGACGGGCGTGAGCTTCACCTATCCGTCGATACCGAGCCCGGCGATCGCCGCGCCGACCCTGACTAACTGCCCCTGCTATCAGTACCTCACATCGTCGGGCACCACCGCCCAGTTCGCGTCGGTGTTCGGGCTGATCCGCTGCCGCGAAACAGCGCAGAAGTCGTCGGTGTTCTGGGTGTCGGACGGCTACACGGCGACCCTCTCGGGTTTCCATGTCAACATCTATCTGCTGGATTCCTCGGGTGACTTCACGAACGTCTACTCGGGCAGCGCGCTGTCGGCCGCAGAGGCGGTCGCCAGCGGCCTGTGTGAATATCAGCTGACCTCACCGATCTCGGTGACGGCCGGGCAGATATATGCCATCGAGTTGGTGGCCCTCACAACAGGCTCAGGGTCTTACAGCGTGGCCGGGTATCAGCCCTATTCAAGCAACATCAGCGGCCTGGTGCCCGCCGGGGTTGGCGGCAGCCTCGGAACCCAATCGTCGACACCAACGTCCTACATCGCGGCGTCGAGCTTCCAAACCTCGGGACTCGGCTCGGTCGCCCAGTACGCCAACGCCACCAACGGTTTGGTGGTCCCGTGGATCGGGTTCGGCATCAGCTCGGGCAACATGCCTTCCACGATCGTGTCACCGCAGCCCTACCAGTACAACGGCGCCGGGTATTACACGACCCCCACGGTCCCCCCCAACGCCGTGCACGTGGATGTTGTCCTTCTTTCCGGTGGGGGTGGTGCACAGGGCGCCAACTATCACGCCCAAGGCCTAGGTGGGGGCGCTGGCCAATGGGCCGCCACCACGTGGACTGTCGGCAACGGCGCAGGCCAGATCCCGGTTGGATCGACCATCGGTATCACCGTCGGCGCCGGCGGCGTCGGTGGCGCCGGAAACTTTGGCGTCTCGACACCACCCTCCGGTAGTGCTGGCGGCGACACTGTCGCAACCACCTCGGCGGGCGGCCTGTCACTTTCAGCCACCGGCGGCTCGGGTGGGGGCGCGGGCGGATCAAGCAGCGGCGCGGGTGTCGGCTCGGGTAACGAAACCTATCAGGGCACGCCGTATTACGGCGGGATAGGAGGCGCTTCCGGCGGCCATCCTGGGGGCAATTACGGGGCCGGGGGTGGCGGCTCCACTGTTGTGAACGTCGCCGGGGGAAACGGGTCTGACGGTCAGGCTTTCGTCGTGTTCAGGTTCTCATAAGGGGTTAGATGGCACAGCTTCCCGCTAACTGGGGTCCCGCCTCGTCGTACACCTACACCAACCAGAACAACGTCGAGAACGTGGTAAACACGCTTCCGGTCAAGCCGGCGGCGACAGTGGTGGCCACCTCGGCGCTGCCGTCCGGAACATACAACAACGGAACCGCCGGCGTGGGCGCAACCTTCACTGTCACCGCCAGCGGTGCCACCACCGTGGACGGGCACACGCTGGCCGCTAACGATGTCGTGCTGGTAACAGGGCAGGCGTCGGCGGTGCAGAACGGCCTCTACACCGTGACCGTGGCAGGGACGACGGGCGTGTCGACCGTTCTGACCCGCCATACCGCGATGAACGCGCCGGCCGACTTCCCGGCCGCGCTGGTGCCTGTCGGGGGAACCGGAACCACCTATGGCAACACGCTGTGGCTCTGTACGGTCACCGGAACCCCAACTGTCGGCACCACCAACATGACGTTCGTATCGGTGACGGCCATCGTCGCCACCGGTAAGACCGTGCTGTTCGACAACTCGTTGACATTCGCCGGGACTGACGGCACCACAATCACATTCCCTTCTGGGACTGCACCGGCCGCGAGCTCGGTGGCCATGTGGGACGCCAACTCGAACATTTCGGCTAACAACTTCATCGAAGGTTTCACATCCACGGCGACCGCAGCCGGCACGACCACCCTGACTGTCGGCTCGAATCAGATCCAGGTGTTCACCGGCAGCACCACCCAGAATGTGAAACTGCCAACCACTTCTGTTGCGGCCGGGCAACAGTATTGGGTGATCAACAACTCGACCGGCGCGGTGACAGTGCAGGCCTCCAACGGGAGCACTATCCTGGTTGTCGGCCCCAACGCGAGCGCACTGTTCACCGCGCTGGTGGCCACCCCCACCACTCCGAGCAACTGGAACTATCAGCACCTTGGGCTGGTTGTGGCCAGCGGCAAGGTTTTAACCGTGAACAACAGCGTCACCCTCACGGGCACAGACGGCACAACGTTCACCTTGCCGAGCTCGACCGACACCCTGGTTGGGCTGGCGGCGGCTCAGGCGTTGACGAACAAGACGGCCACCCTGGCGGCCGGGACAACGGGCGTGGCGCCGCTGGTTCTCACCTCGGGAACTAACCTCACCTCCCCGGCTGCCGGCGCGTTCGAATATGACGGCACCGTTGGCTATTTCACCCCAGCGGCCTCAACCCGCGGCGTGCTGGACGTCGAACAGTTCATCACCCTGACATCGTCCTATACCCTGACCAGCCAGACTGCGGCGCAGAAGCTGTTCAACGCCACCACCAACGGCGCGGTGACCTTACCTGCCGGCACCTACTTCTTCGACTGCATGTTCACCCTGTCGTCGATGTCGTCGACGTCGGGGGCGTTCGGGTGGACCCTGGCCGCCGGGACCGCAGTGATTGGGTCGATCCTGTGGGAAAGCGAAGCCAACAAGGCAACGCTGGCCACGCAGGCGTCGGCGCAGAACACCGTCAATACCGCAGCCAACACCGCGATCTGCGCTGCCACTACCGCCACGGTGGGGTGGGCGCACATACGGGGCAAGGTGCGGATAACCACTGGGGGCACTGTTATTCCGCAGGTGAGCTTGGGCCAGGCGGCCGCGGCCGTAGTCGGGGCGGACTCCTATTTCCGCGTCTGGCCGGCGGGATCATCGACAGTTACCAACGTTGGCAACTGGAGCTGAACCCGTTCCGATTTCAACTAACCCGGAAGGATCACAACATGTTTCAGTTCACCACCGCAGCCGGCGTCAATATCCTGCTGAACACCGCGCAGATTGTCTCGGTCGTCCCGAACACCGCCAACCACGGAAATTCTGACGTGACCCTCGTCAACGGTGTCGTGTACACGGTGGTTGGCACCATTGCGTACCTGGTCAATGGCGGTCTGTGACCGCTGCGATATGACGAGACCAGGACAGCTGCTTTGACGATCACAGTGAACCACAGCTGGGGGCTTCCCCTGCTCGAAGGGGATGTGCTTTTCTGGCCGCCCTCTGGGCCGCCAGTCGCGGCCAGAATCCTCGGCGGGGTGCTCGTCAACACCGAAGGCCAGGTGGGGGTAACCCTCCCATCGAGCAGCGACCCTGGCGGTCCCGCAACATATCTGGTGACGTTTCCGGCTGTCCAGCTCGGCTGGCGCGCCGTCGCGATCCGCAGTTTCAAGTTCGCGGCGGCGGGCCCGCCGGTGGTGCTGGGCAACGTGTTCCCCGGCATCAACCCTATCTGCACACCCACCACCATCCCGATCGACTGCTAGTAAAGGCGGCTCATCATGGCTTCCGGTCTGAGCACCGGCCTGGCCAACCTGTGGCTTGGCACCCTACTCAACATCCCGTATGTAGCGCCCCAGCTCTGCGTCGCCATGCACGTGGGCGAACCGGGCCCCAATGGCACCGCCAACCCGTCTGCGGTGACGACACGCTCGCAGATGTTCCTGGCCGGGCCGGCCGCCGGCGGAGGGGGTGTGCAAGTGACGGTAACTGGAACACCGCCGATGTGGCTGGAAACCGCCAGTGAAGTCATCACGAACATCAGCGTGTGGGATGCTTTCACGAGCGGGCACTTCCTGTGGTCGGCGTTGGCTCTTGTGCCCAAGACCGTTGTCTCCGGTGATGTTGTGAGCCTGACGTCGGCCACCTTCACCTTCCCCCTGCTGGCCTCCTGATGCCTGTCCTGTTCGACTCCTCAGCCCGCGCGGCGCAGTCGTTCGCGCACACCGTGGCCAGCGGCAGCGTGTCAACGAACCACACCGTCAACTCGCTGGCCCCGTCCCCCTGCGCGATCGTAGCGGTGCTGCTCACCGGCGATGTCAGCCAGTCCGGTGTCACCATCGGCGTGACGTTCGGCGGGACCGCTATGACCCCGGCGCCCAGCGGTGACCAAAGTTGGCTGTCTGACGAGGTGCAGCTGCTGTTCTTCTATCTGACGAACCTAGACACCTTGGGGCTTACCGGACCCCAGGAAGTAGCGGCCTCGTTCTCAGGGATGCCGACCAGTGGTTCAGCGACCCGATGGCTGCTGCTCGCGTCGTCCACATATTCAGGGGTCGCATCGGTGGGCACAGCCACCGGCGCCGGCGGAAGCGCAGCCACAGCCAACTCTGTGACAGTCGCATCGAGTGCGCTGCCCGCCTACGCTGTCGTGTCCGCGCACGCGTTCTCCGGGTTGAACCTGTTCTACGGCTACAACCAGAACAAACGAGTCGACGTCGCAGGCACATTCGGCCTCGGCCCCGAACTGCTGATAGGCGACGCACCAGGCGCCGCGTCGGTGACCCTGACTGTCAACCAGGTGTCCACCGCCAACTGGGGTGCTCTCGGTGTGGTGCTCACCCCCTCGGTGGTCAATCTCTCCGCGGCGGCGACGGTGGTGACCACCGACACAGCCGCGATCTCCGACCATCGCGCACAGCCCCCGTCGCCGCTGCGCTATTGGTTGATCAACGGGGAACCACCCGACCCCTCCGGTGGCGCTCCACCGCCGCCCATCTTCACGCAGGACCCGCTGTCGCTGCTCGACTACACCCTCGACTGGACATTGTGGTTCGCCCCCACCGGCGATACAGTGGCCGGCGCCACGTTCACCCCCAACGATCCGGCAGTAAAGGTGTTCTCCGTCAACACCACAGCGGGCACCTCCACGGCATGGTTGTACGGCGGCGTCCCGGGCGCGCGGTACAGCATCGACTGCCACATGGTGTCCGCCCAGGGACGCCAAGACGACCGCACATTCCAGTTGCTTATCCAAGACACTTAAGGAGCATCGTGTCACTGATGCACATTGTGGTGCTTCTGCTTATCGGCGCAGTGGGCGGCTACTACGTGCACAGGTGGCGAATCCAGACCACCGAATATCACAACGCGCACCGCCTGCGCCGCATCGACCACAAGATCGACAAGCTGCTCCATAAATTCAACCTCGATCAATGAACCTAAGAGGGCTGCCCCCGCTGTACGGCAAACCTCGAATATGCACGCACCTTCGGCTGTCCGGTTTGGACTGCCCAGACTGTTGCTGTCTGATCCTTCGCGTTCGATCACGAAACTATGCAAGAAATTTAGGAGCCTGATGCAACTGAAGCTCGGGGCCCGGTTCCGGTCGGGCGCGATCAAACTGGCCTGGCATGACTACGTGAACGCATCAGTCCTGGCGGCCCCGCCCGACCAGTTCGGCCACGACAAGCTGATCGGCCCGAACTGGGGTGGGCTCGGCAACATCCAAACAGCGCAATTCCCGAACCCGGTCAGTGACTGTGCAATCGCCGACGCGATCCACCAGCACATGCTGTGGTCAGCCGAGGCTGGCGTCGCCTACCCATGGACCGATGGGGCCGCGGTCGCCGCCTACACGGCGGTAACCGGCTACAACCCCGCCGGGCCGTTCGACAACGCCGGCAACAACCTCACCGACGCCGGCACCGACCTGCCCACCCTCATCCAGCACAGACTGACCCACGGCATTCTCGACGCGGCCGGCCGGGCGCACCGCATCGGGGCCGTCGTCGAGCTGCCCACCGGAGACTGGGAAGCCCTGATCTACGCCCTCTACTACGCCGACGGTGTGACGATCGGCGTTGCGATGCCCACCGCGTGGAGCGCAGCTTTCGCCGCCGGCGACTACCTGTGGGACAAAGTGCCAAACCCTGAGATCGAGGGCGGACACGCTGTAACCGGTGTCGCGTTCTACAACAAGATGGCGCGCCCGGTCACCTGGGGAACCGACGAGGTCAACCTCACCCAGGCCGGCTACGAGCAGGCCAGCATCCAGACCTACGCCTACTGGACGGTCGAGAAGCTGCACGCCGGCCTGAACATCGATGGGATCGACGGCCAGAAACTGCTTCACGACCTGCCGCTGCTGGCCGACATCACCGATCCCCCACCCATTGACACAGCCGCTGAAACGAACGATCTGCAGGCGGCGATCCATGCGGATGGAGACGACTAGATGACCGACCTACTCGAGCGGCCCTGCCTGGTCGACCTTCCGCCGCTGCCCCCAATTCCCCCTGATGATCAGTGGCGTGACGGCGATCGATGGCACGGCGAAGATCCACATCCCAACACGCCGAGCGACAGCATTATCGTTCCGATGCTGTGCGGCTTGTTCTTCGGGTTGGCCGTCACAGCCCTTATGGTCGGGTTCCTCGGATGAAAACAGACTGGGTCCCCGTCTGCTGGGCGTGCGGCCTGCTCACAGCATGCTGGCTGCTGCTCGCGCTGGCGGGGGCGTTCGCGCCGTGATGCTCGACACGGTCCACGCCAACATGCTCACCCAAGACCGGAAGCACTCTTGATCATTCGGCTGCTTTTCGGTCGGCGGCTACCACCCGCAGACACGTCCGGTCTGAAACAGGCGCTCACCGGGCTGCAACACCTTTTGCCTGAACCCAACCCCAACCTGAAAGGGAAATCAATGACACAGCCCGTGGTCGTGCAGATCGCGCAAGCCGACCTGGACAACTTCGCGGCCGGATTCGAGGCGGTGAAGGCCGCTCTGGTGGCCTACATCGCGCAGCTGCAGGCTAACCAGCCAGCCCCGCTGCCGGAGGCCGATGAGAACGGCCTGAAGCAGGCCCTGGCCGACCTGCAGGCGCTCGAACCGCCCGCGCCCGCGCCGGCTCCCGCGCCGTCGTCGTAGCCACGTAATCAATCCTGGGAGAATCTAGGCGAGCCCGCGAATCACGCGGGCTCGCCTGGTCTCTCACACACAAGAGAGTCGGAGGCCTGAAATCTTATGAGTTTGCAAGGAATCGACTACGCCGGCGGCCGGCCCAGCGGCGCCGACATCAAGGCCGCCGGTTACAGCTTCGTCTGCCGCTACCTGTCTGATGGCGGCGATTCACTGCCAGGCAAGCAGCTCCTCCCGCAGGAGGCGCAAGATCTGCAGAACAACGGCATTGCCATCGTCTCGAATTGGGAGACCACCGGAACCAGCGCGCAGGGCGGCTATAGCGCCGGGGTATCCGATGCGCAGGCTGCCGCGGCCGCGGCGGCGTGGGCTGGGATGCCGGCCGGGCGGCCGATCTACTTCTCGATCGACTGGGACGCCACACCAGATGATCAGGTTGCGATCAATGCCTACTTTCAGGGTGTCGCTTCGGTGATCGGGTTGGCGGCCACCGGAATCTACGGCGGCTACTGGCCGGTGTCACGCGCATTGGATGCCGGGGTGGTGACGTGGGCGTGGCAAACACAGGCATGGTCCGGCGGAAATCAGGACCCGCGAATCAACATCCTACAAGTCAGCAGCGCCGGCTATGCCTATATCGACGGAGTGCAATGTGACATCGATCAATCCCTGACCGAAGACTTCGGCCAGTGGCCCGCACCAGGAGGAGTCCCACCCGTGACCCAACCAACCGAACCGACCCTCGCCGACATTCTCGCTGTCGTGCAGGACATCCAAACCCAGCTCCGCGGCCCCGGGCTCGCCGGCTGGGAACAGCTGGGCACCAACGCCGCCGGACAATTCCTCACCGTGGTTGACGCACTGGCCAACAACCTGGGGAACGCCGCCGGCAGCACCGGCCTTTATGCGGGAATCGCTGAGCTGGTGACGGTGGTGAAAGACGCTCAGACGGTGCTGTCTGATCTGCTCACGACCGCCAAGGACGCTCAAACATTGCTTACCGCCCTGCAGGCTCTCTTAGTCCTCATACCGAAGGTTTGACCATCCCCAGCCGGATACGCCGCGCGGCCGATCTTCTGACCGGCCTGATAAGCATGCGCATCGTCACCAAAGTTGTTGCGCCGGTGAAGGTAACCGTCGTTGTGAACGTGCTCGGAAAACTCCATTACCACCAGAAAGAGTCATGATGTCCGATACTGCCGACACTATCGCCGCCAAACTTGACGGCCCCGACACAGGTCCCGGGACCCCCGCCGTCGTCTTCGACGGTGAAGCCGTTCCGCCCTGGCGCCCGGTCACCCTGAACCGCACCGTCACCGACAGCCAGGACCGCAACATTCCGCGCACCAACTCGCCGGCCGCGCAGCCATGGAACACGCCGTCCACCATCGACCAGGTAACCGTCCTGGCCGAAACTCTCACCGTCGTCTACAAAGACCCCAACGAGCAGCTGTGGACCCTATCCGACATGATCATCGAACTATTCAAGGCCCATCTAGGTGTCCCGACCAAGGCCCAATAGTGACGTTCACCTGGAACGATATCGCCGCCAAACTTGACGGTAACGATTTCGGGCCGTCACTGGCCGCGCAGCTGCCCATCGTCATCATCACCTGGCAGGGCACGGGCGTCGACATGTGGACCGGACCACCGGCCGACACCGCCCGCGCGGCGGTCGGCGCGTTCCCGCAACTGTTCGCATGGCAGCCCGTCGGAAACTATCCCGCCGCCACCTACCCGATGGGGCCATCTGTGGCGGCCGGGGTCGCCGAAGGTATCCGTCTGGCAACCCAAGTGTGGCCCAACAACTTGCTGCTGCCCATCGGATATTCACAGGGCGGCATCTGCGCATCCCACTGGTGGCGCGACTGGTGTCTGACCAACGGGCAGCAGTCACGTGTTGTCGGCGCCGTCACGTTCGGGAACCCTTGCCGCTCACCGGGATACGCCAACGGCAACGCATTCGCCGGCTGGCCCATGCCTGGCCTTAAAGATGGGGTAGTCACCGGCGGCATTTCCGGGCCCGACTGTCTCACCCCATCCCAGACACCAGCCACATGGCTGGATTTCGTCGAGATGGGCACCGACAACGGCGCCACCGAGCTCTACACAAACTGCCCCGTCGGCTCGAATCCGTGGACCGCCGAGGCGCAGCCAGGAATCGTCGGAACCAGCATCTACAACGTGGTGCAAAACGCCACCGTGCTCGATTTAGCAAAGGTCGCAGCGGATCTGTTTATTCCGATCGGCACGGTGGAGGAAATCATCAACGGCCTCACCTTCGCCGGGGCGGGCCCCGCGGCTGATCACTACAACTACAGCATCGACGGCGCGGTTGAATACCTGACTGGTGTCGTCGCCAAACGGTTCGCCTGAAAAACCCCAACCCGGAAGGAACATCCATGTCGAAAGCTAACTTCATCAAATACGCCAAGCTGGGCATCACCATCATCGGCGCGCTGCTGATGATCGCCAACGAAGCGCTGCCGCTCGTTCCCCCGACCTGGCAGCACTGGGTAACCGGCGCGATCGCAGTCCTCACCGTGGCTCTTCGTGACATCACGGACATCGTCAACGGCCTCGTGCCACCCGCAGCCGCTAAAGGCCCGAAGCCGTCCGCCGGGTCGATCGTGTCGACTAAGTCCCTGTGATGTCCACCTCGTGGCTCAAAGATGCGATAGAACGCGCCGGTAAATCGTTCACCGGCGCGGCTATCACATGGGCTTTCGAAGGTGTGATTTCAGGCGGCATCCACGCGGTCGGACGTGGCGGCCTGTGGTGGCAATGCGCCGAGTTCGGCGCCGGGACCGCCATCGTGTCCGTGGTGTTCTCGTGGTGGTCACGACGGATCGGCAGCCGCGGCACCGCCTCGCTGACCAAGGTGGTCGAATATGCGGCCATCCCGGCGGAAAGGCGTCCCGATGGGTATAAGTCTGTCGGCCGGTAACTGGCTCACCCTGGCGGCTGTCGCCTGCTACGGCGCGTTCCAGGTGATCCATGGCCTCGTAACGACGCGCCGCGCGGGCCAGGTGCGCGGCGAGCTGCTCGGCCAGGTTGAGGCGGTGCGACTGCAGGTGGAGAACGCGCATCCCACAAACCTGCGCGACGATATCGACGAGATCCGGGTGGAGATTCGCACCCGTTTACATGACGTGCATGGCGACATCCGCGGGCTACGCCAGGATATCGGCAGCCTGCGAGGGGAACAACGTGAGGAACGGGAAGCGCGGGCACAGCTTGAGCATCACGTTGAGAAGTGTCTCGGCGCGGGATTCCGGTCTAAGCGGTGGTGCGACACGCCTGGGTGCACTAAACATGGCGACTCGTCGTGAATCCACATCTAGTCGCCGCGTGCGCGTTGGCCTGCGCAGCGTTCGGGCTCTCGCTGGCGGCGTTCGCTGTCGCCCTCGCCGCGCTGCTCCGCTGAGCCGCGAAACCTTACCACGATCGAAATCGCCCCGACCATGTTCTCAGGTCGGGGCGATTTCGTCGTCTCTACGGTTCCTCGCAGCCATCCTCGGCCCGCGTGTTCACCGTCGGCGCCACTGTGATCACGACCGAGGAATTGTCCCCGCCGCCGTAGGGTGTTACGTCGACGATCACGGTCCGGCGGCCGCGCCACGTCCACACCTGGCTGCCGTCGGCGGCTGGTTGGCTGCTGCACCAGTATTCGCCGGCCACGTCATGATTGCCCGGATAGTCGAGCGGGACGCCCAGGATATGCCCGATCGGCAGCCGCGCGCCGAGCTCGGCGGCGACGTCGGCCGGCGAGCCGGGCACCGACCAGTTCTCGTGGATCGGTGACGCCGGGCCAGTGATCGCCGACCCATCAGGGAACCGCAGATCGAGGATCCTGGACTGCAGCGGGTCGCCCGGCGGTGCGGATACTGGCGCGGCAGCAGGCAGTGTCGACACGGCCGGTGCCGACACAGCTGGCAGCGTGGTGGTGCGTATGGCGCAGCCAGGCAGCGCCCCAACCCCGGCGATCACGATCAGCAAAGCGATTACGATGCGCATATCATTGCTTCCCTCAACTCGCGGTCGTCGACCGCTGTGTACCGCTCTGTTGTCGCCACACTGGCATGCCCTAGCAGGATTTGCACAGCACGAATATTACGGCTGCCCTGGTACGCCCGGGTGGCGAATCGATGTCTCAACGAATGCATCGACCACCCTTTCGGCAGCACCCGAGAGCATAGGGTGCCGACCCATCCGGGCGATAGATGCCCGCCGTCGTCGCCGGGGAACAGGAAACCTGTGCGCGTCGCGAGGGGGGTGTGGCCGGCGGCGCCGGCCCGAACCAAATCAGCGAGGCCATCCGATAAAGGCACGACACGCTGCTTGTCGCCCTTGCCGTGCACCAACAACTGCCAACCGCCGGCGCCGTGGCGCACATCGGCGGTATGAACCTGCGCGACCTCAGCGCGGCGCAACCCCGCCTCCGCGGCCAGGCGCAGCATCAGCAGCACCCGGCGGTCCGCCAAGATTGTGGCAGAAACATAAGCACCATCGGGTGCTGGTTTAGGGGTGCCAATTGGCTGTTTAACCGGCGGCAGATCAGCGGCCGGATCGGTCGCCGTGCGCCCTGACTTAATGGCCCAAGCGAAGAAACCGCGCGCGGCGGCGCGGTAGCTGCGGCGAGTCTCCAAAGCCCACGGCTGCACACCCATCCACGCCGTGAGAACATCCGTTGTCACTAGGGCCGGGGAACATTCGAGGGACCGTGCCATGTGGGCGAGCTGATGGCGACGCAACCCCACGGTGGTGGACGGTTTGCCTGATGCGCGCAACCAAAGCACATAGGCCTTGATCATTTTCCCCCATTCAGGGTCCATTCAGCTGCCCTTTCGTCGGCGACGAAAAGTTAAATGACAGGCGACGACACTTCTAAATCATTAGAACTATTTTAATAACCAGGTTGTCGACTACGGATGCCGCGGCGTTCGCTAGGATGCGGACCCGATGTCGAAGAACATGTCGATGTCGAAAAACGCGTCAGGGTGGTCGCCGATGAACGCCTCGATCGCGTCGGCCTCCGTGGGCGCCTCAACGATGAAGGTCTCGTCATCGGTTGTGATCAGGTAGCAGGCCATCGGCTTTCCCCTTTCATGCGACGTCGCACAGGTCGGCTGTGTGGGCGATCAGGTTCGACCACACTGTGGGAAGACGTGTCGGGCATGCTTGGAAAGTAGCCTGTAAACCTACCGGTTTAGTGGCTCCCTGGACGCTGTCGGGGGCACCAGCTCCCCCACTTTCAGGGTGTTCGGGCTCGCATCGGAAGAAATCTACGACGCTCACGCCGAGCGCTTTCGCGATTCGCTCGAGCTCACCGACTTTGAACGAGTCCCGCTCAATCCGCGGTCTGAGTCGTCGATTGAGCGTCGATTGGGGGATTCCGGTCATCGCGGCTAGTTGCAGCTGGCTGATGTCGACACGGCCCATATGGGCGCGTACCTCAGCCGCGACCCGCGCTCTTGTCGTGGACCTGTCGGCCTGTTTGATCTTGTCCATGTCCCACAGAGTAAGTGCGGTTTCTGGATAGCGCAACCATCAGCGGGTAACGGACAGTCAAATTACAGGTTGATTATCCAACCCGTGGGTGCGCCGCTCTTGACAAACTCCTCCCATATGGATGAGGATCTCACCTGTGAGTTGTTCTGCTCAATCCGTAGCCGTGGCCGAAGAGGTTCGCTCCCTGATGGCTCGTCGCCGGATCTCCCAGATAGAAGTCGCTAGACACCTGCGCATCGGCCAGTCGTCCGTTTCCCGGCGGCTTCAGGCACAGTATCCGTTCACGGTCGACGAGCTATACCGACTCTGCGACTTGTTGGAGGTAAGCCCGTCTGAGCTCCTTCCTGACAAGGCTAGCGCATGAACACCCGAACCTGGTCTGGTCCGGTGCAGCGTCCCAGACCGGACCGGCCGGCAACGGTGGGACATCCTGGACCAGACCAGCCGGCGACAATCGCGTCGGCGCTGCGGTCGCTCGACGACCACCTGGCCCTACTCAACATGCTGCGCGCCGAAAACGCCAAGCTGCGCCGCAAGCTCGAAACCTGCGACACAGACCTGCACACCGCGCGAGCCGCAGGGTCGCTGCTGTGACCACCACCCTGCTCATCCTCGCGGCCCTCGCGGTGTCTTTCCACCTGGGGCGCCTGTTCGGTTCGGTCGGCGCACGTGTCGACGCGCAGATTGCCGCGGCCAAAAGGATGCGGCTGATCAACGAGGAGGCTCAACGTGCCCAATGTGGCGGCTGAGCCGTTTCTTCTCGCTGAGCTTTTAGGCACCGCATATGTGGTGTGTCAGGACTGCCCTTCCACCCCAACCGGAGCGCAGATGTGGCGCTATCCGTGCCCTGAATGCGCGACTGGGTTCATCGCTTATCACCGTATGCAAACAGGACACGACAACATCGCGTTCAGGCCAACGCCTGAGAATGTCCAGCCACGCCCGAGCTGGCTGGATCGCCTGAGGAGGGACCGCCATGGACTCGCACGAACTGCTTTGCGGCCAGGCGAATTTCATCGTGCACGCCGAGCTTGGTGAAAAGCTCGGCGCCGCTGTTGACCGGCTCGCCGAATACTGGATGCGCGCCGCTATGGAAACCAGGAAAGGCCGGCCACGATGAACCACCTCGCGCATAGCATTGCAGCCGTAGCAGATGCGTTCTCTAAAATACTTGGCCCAGGCCACGACTACGACGAACTGCACCTTGGCTGGGCCGACGAACTGGCCGCCGCTGAAGCCGAACAGGAAGTGACCGAACCGAAATTAGGTCCGCCTGTCTATGGTCCCCGCGCGTATTACGGCCCGCTGCCTGAGGGCTATACGCCGATCGCGACGATCCCCGCCGATCACAGCGGCAGCTTCGAATACATCATCGAGTTGCTCGAAGACATCCGTAACTACTGCGCCAGGCTTGCGGAGGCCGCGAAATGACTGCCACGCGTATCACATTCGAGGAGCGTCACTCTGGTGGCTGGGTTGCCTTGGGCGCTGTCCGAGCGATCGTCGGTCATAGCGGACAGGATCACGAAAAGCAGATCGACATCGTGTTCGAGCATGGCCGAATGTCGATGGGGTCCGACAGATTCCGTGACCTCATCCGCCATGGTGCTGTTGCGCTGCTCGATCAGCAGCTCGCTGAGCGTTCCACCCCGGCTGGCTGCCGGGTGAAAGGTGGTGAGTAAACATGATGATCGGACAGACGGTTCACGTCCGCACTGGCGGTCCGCTGGGCTGGATAGGGCGGGTGCGTGCGCAGACGGGAACCACCCTCACGGTCGAAACCTCGAACGGTGAATGGCGGCTGGTGGACTTCACCCGCGTAGAGGTACGCGACTGGGGGACTGCACCTGCTCCCGTCCTCCAAGCCCAATAGATAGGGCCGCCCGGCCTAGAACCCGGGCGGCCCCGACAGACAACAGGAAAGGAACCTTCCGTGTCCACCGCAAGCATAGAGCAACGTCCCGGCGAATCGTTCGCCGGGCTTTTCACCCCCGAGCGGTGGGTGGTGAACGACGATGACAGCCGAGCATGGTCAGACCTGATCTACATGCGAAGCCTGGTAGACCAGATCGAAGAACGCCAACACTTCCTCGGTGTGGCTTTGATCATCCCACGCGGCCGCGCCGCCGACGTGGCGCTGCTCGAACAGGCGATCAGCGACGTCCACAAGTTTGGTCAGCACCTAGGCGAGGAGCTGGGGCGATGAGGCTTCGTGAATGGATATGGGCGCCCGTGTTGATCTTCGCCGGCATCGTCGGCCCAGGACTGGCGTCTGCGCGTGCCGACGTGACCGCTGACGATGTCGCGGCGACACGGCTGGCGATCTGCCAAGCCCTCGATGAGTACCCAAGCGTGGCTGGCGTCGCCGCGGTCGGGGAAGCCTTGATGAGCGGCGGATTGACTGGCTCACAAGCGGCTTGGCTGGTCGGCACAGCCGTCCAGGACGATTGCCCCCAGTATTTCAGGTTGCTCCGCGAGTTCGTCACCGTCTACGGCCACGGCGGGAAGATCACGTGAGCGCGAAGGAAACCGCGAGCCGGCAGATGTCAAACTCATCTCACTTCTGGGCCGTCAGATGTGAGGGCCCGGACAGTGAACCTGCAACGGATCTACCATGAAGCGCACGGACATGCTCAGGGAGCACCAGGTTGTGGCGCTCACACGTGCAGGTAAACCAGCGGCCGAGATTGCTGCGCTGGTTGGGGTGCATAAGCGGACGGTGGAACGGATCCGGTCACGTCACGGGCTGGCCAACCCTGCCCAACCGTCTCGTTTCATGACAGAACAGGAGAAGAGGACGGCTTTGGCGCTGCTTGACGACGGAGCCTCCTACATGGAGGTTGGGGCCACGCTAGGCCGGGCGCCCAAGACGATCGCAGGTGCGTTCCCTGGCCGCGGCTGGACACAGCAGCAGGGCGGCACGTTCGGGGCGATGCTCCGCTGGAATAGGACGCTAGCTTGGTGACCGTCGCTGTGTACCGCCCAGGCCAGCCGGGGTACATCGTGCCCGGATCAGATGAGCATCGGGCTGTGATTTCGCCAAGCAAGGTCGCCGCGATCCTGGGGGTTAGCCGCTGGGAATCACCGTTCCGGCTGTGGCACCGCATGAAAGGCCTAGTAGCGGACGAACCGAACAAGGAAGCGTTCGACATCGGCCACGACATGGAGCCCTACGCTGCTAACCGGTGGCGCCGAAAAAACCCGGGCTGGTACGTCTCGGTTGGCGAAGTGCAATTCGCCCCTCCCGTGGAGAGGTTCGGTTTCCCTGTCGTCTGCACATTGGACCGCCGAGCCAGCCGCGGCCGCAGCCGTCGCGTCCTTGAGGCCAAGATCGCACGGACGCTCACCGATATTGAGCAGTGGGGCGACGACCTCACCGGCGACCTGCCAGAGGATTACAGCGCCCAGGTCACCGCGCAAATGCTGTTCACTGGTTGGACGAAACTACCCGGCCATCTGATCGCGATCGGCCCGTATTTCAATGAACGGATCTACGAAATCGGTTACGACACAATGGTTGCCGATTGGATCGTCGACCGCTGCGCAGACTTCTACGCCAGCCTCTCAGCTGATGGTCCCCCGCCGCTCGATAACAGTGTCGCGACCTATGAGTGTGTCCGCGAACTGCATCCCGACATCGATGGGACAACAATCTCTGTCGACGCCGAGCTCGCGGTCGCAGTCCATGACGCCAGCCATGACATGAAGGCAGCCGACGAACGTCTCCGCGGCTTGAAGACCCAGCTGCTCGCCGCGATGGGCAACGCGCAATACGCGGTCATCGGCGACCCGAAATATGCTGGGGCTCTTAAAGTCGCGACCCGAAGCCCACACGCCCGCGGCGGCGTGTCATTGAACCTTGCCCGCACCCACCCCGCTGTCCAAGCCGCGGGCAATCAGAGAGGAAACACCGAGTGACTGAACTAGCTACATCTGAAACATCAACGGCCGCAAACGGATTCAATGATGCCGAGCTGGCGATGCTAGCGCAGCTAGGACTTTCCGACGTGCCCCGCGGAGATCTGCTGCTATTTCATCACGTCTGCCAAACGTCTGGACTTGACCCGTTCCGGCGCGAGATCTACATGGTGGGCCGCAACACGAAGGTGACCAGGTGGGAGCCGAACCGTGACGGCGCCGGCCAGCACAGAGTGGAACGGTTCGAAACCGTCTATACCATCCAGACCGGCATCCAAGGATTCCGCAAACGTGCGCGTGAGATAGCCGACAGGAAACGTGAGAGGTTGGGTTTCGACGGGCCGTTCTGGTGCGGTGAAGACGGCCAGTGGAAGGAAGTTTGGCCCGAAGGCTCCATTCCTGTCGCCGCGAAGTATGTGGTTTTTCGCAACGGTGAGCCAGCCCCGGCTGTCTGCCACTACGCGGAGTATGTCCAGACGGTGACCATCGACGGCCAAGGAAAACCTAACACGATGTGGGCTAAGATGCCCTGCAACCAGCTCGCGAAATGCGCTGAAGCCGCAGCGCTGCAGCGCGCATTTCCTGACGAACTGTCCGGGCTGCTGCTCGAAGACGCGGCGCGCGACTATCAGGTGGTCAACGTCCCCGAGCCGATCATCGAACAGCCGCGTCTTGGTGGACGCGGAGTTGCAGCGCTCCGCGCGCGCGCACAGGCGGACACTGAGTATGTCCAGCCCCCGGCCATCCCAGAAGAGCCTCTCACAGCCGCCCAGAACCGCAAGATGCACGCACTGTTTCGCGACGCGCGTATCACCGACCGAGACGACCGGCTAACGATCACTGGTCGCATCCTCGGCTACACCCTTGACACCAGTGCGAGCCTCACCAAAACCGAAGCCAGCAAGATCATCGACACCCTCGAGGGATGGCAGCAGCAGAACCAACTCGACCAACAGATCACCGAAATTCTGAACGCCGCAACCATCATAGAGGCCACAGAAAAGGGCAGCCAGGAATGAAACCTCAGATAAAACTCGGGCAGCCCCTGACCGGCGAACAACTCGAGCGGATACATGAACTACGTGATCAATGGATGGAGACCGGGCTGTCGACCGAACGGTGTGATCGCCCGGCCGCCGAAGCCGCTGTGCGAGCCGTGTATCGGTCCGCCGGACTGAAAGAACCTGAACTTTTCATTTGGATGGACTCACCGCTCGGAGGCGCTCTCGCCGCTGCGACAGTGCGTCAGCTGCTCTCAACGGGCCAGCTCAGGGGCCGGCTCGCGGGCCGGCTCGGAGACCAGCTCTGGGGCCGGCTCGCGGGCCGGCTCGGAGACCAGCTCAGGGGCCAGCTCGCGGGCCAGCTCACGGAAGAGCTCAGGGGCCAGCTCACGGAAGAGCTCAGGGGCCAGCTCGGGAACCAGCTCACGGAAGAGCTCTGGGGCCAGCTCAGGGGCCAGATCAGGGACCAGCTCGCGGAAGAGCTCTGGGGCCAGCTCGGGAACCAGCTCACGGAAGAGCTCTGGGGCCAGCTCAGGGGCCAGATCAGGGACCAGCTCTGGGGCCAGCTCAGGGGCCAGCTCGCGGGCCAGCTCTGGGGCCAGCTCAGGGACCAGCTCGCGGAAGAGCTCTGGGGCCAGCTCGGCAAAGAAATATCTCCATGGGGGGACTCCTATTGGATTGCGTTTTACACCTCCGCGCTTCCATTAGCTGGGCTGCCTGATTCGTCGCGTCTCACTGCGGTTTCGGAGGTTTGCCGCCAGTCCGGCTGGTGGTGGCCGATGCGCGGATCGGTGGTCCTGACTGACCGCCCAACCCTGATCCAGCGCGACCTACAGGGACGCCTGCACCACGGGTCTGGTCCCGCGCTCGCCTACGTAGACGGCTATACACTGCATTGCTGGCACGGCACCACCGTGCCAGCCGACCTGATCGAAACCGATTGGTCTGTCGAAAAGATCCTGGCCGAACCCAACGCCGAGGTGCGTCGCTGCGCGATAGAGAAAATGGGTTGGGACCAATTCGTCCGCGCCGCAGGAATGGAATTGGTGGACGAATGCCCCGATCCAGGCAATCCAGGTCAGACGCTGAAACTGTTCGATGTGCCTGAGAATGTGCTCGATTTGCCTGTGCGTGTGCTGGTTTGCGTCAACGCGACCCGTGAACTCGGCGGCGGCCGCCGCACGTTCGGGCTGACCGTGCCCGATGACTACGACACAGCGT
>Ga0335069_10002464_pt1 | contig 28539 bp, 22 predicted proteins | sample Lox_Sample_11_FD_206714 | JGI IMG/M metagenome (GOLD analysis project Ga0335069, IMG submission 206714) | Soil microbial communities from Loxahatchee National Wildlife Refuge, Florida, United States - Lox_Sample_1.1 | ecosystem: Environmental > Terrestrial > Soil > Wetlands | place: USA...
AAGCTCGCCACCACATCGGCGAGCCGGACTTCGTGCCCGCTTCCCGCACCATGGTGCACATCGGCGGCTAGGATTTCGCAGGGTCGCGAACCCCCCAGGGGAACACTGGCGCGGGAGAGAATCGTTGCGTGCCTTGGCGCCGGCTTGTCTTATGCGGTCGCCATGTAATCGCAGACCAACAGCGTCAGGTCATCGTCCTGTTTCGGCGACCACTTCTCGATTGCAGCGATGATGGAGTCGGCCGCGGCGGACGAGGACATCCCGGCTGTCCTTTGCAAAAGCTCACCCAACTTCTCCCGCCCAAGGAAGCTTCCGGCGGCATTCGTTGCTTCAATCACGCCATCGGTATAAAGCAGCAGCCGGTCGCCAGGTTCGATGGGTTGCGTAGTATTCGCATACGCGGCGAAGTCGAAAGCGGCCAACATCAAGCCATTTTCGGCGATCTCGCGGACCGCGCCATCCCGCAGCAGCAACATCGGCGGATGTCCGGCTGCGGAATACCGCAGTTCGCGCGAGGCGGCATTCAAATGAACGTAGGCCGCGGTCACGAACTGATTTTGCGTGTTGCCCAGCAGAGCCGAATTCATGCCCGTCAGAAAACGCGCCGGCTCTTCCGCGTGATCTCTCTGGGAGGCGGCCGCCAGCTTCACCATCGAAGCGATCAACGCCGCCGGCACACCATGTCCCGAAACGTCTGCTACCAGCAGGCCTGCCTGATCCTTTTCGGCCACGATGTAGTCATAGAAATCGCCGGCGACGGCCGTCATCGGGACATAGCGCGCCGCGACCTGAAAGTTCACCGAGTCCGGAAACGGCGCCGGCAGGATCGAAGCTTGAATCCGCCGCGCCACGTCCAGCTCTTTCTGAATCGCACTCAAGCGCGCATCGCGGGCCAGGGTGCGCCGCGCGGCGACGTATCCAAGGCAGCCCAGAAAAATCGCGAAGCCAAACGGCTCCAGCCGAGGTGTGGAAAACGAAAGTAAGCCTGAAAGATTGATCCAAACGGCGAACACGATAAAGGCCAGCAATCCCCAGCGCACTACCGCGAAGTCGGTCTGGTCCTCAGACACCCTTGAATTAGTACGCCGAAAAAGTAGAAGAAACAGGAAGACGGCCGCAATCACCACCGCGTTGTTGATCAGGTGAAACCAGTGCAGGTCTCCCAGGAGCAAGGTCGCGAACGCCAAAGCGGCCCCGATGCAGGCGATGACGTAATTCGCAATCCTCCCGATTCGCGTGGGGGCCAGCGCCGTAAAGAAGAGCACCGCGGGAACCAGTACAAAGTAGTCGAGGGCAGGCTCGAGCCGCCTGAAAAACGCCGAATCTGGCATGCCCAGAGTCACGATATGAGCCTGAAGCCACAGCCGAAGACCATAGAGGCCGGCGAATAATGCGAAGTAAATGAGCAGGGGATCGTGTTTGCGTCGGATTGCGGCAAATCCCCCCGCAACCAGCGCTACCGCGACGAAAGCCGCGCCCAGGAAAAGGAATGGCGCATCCTCCTGAAAGGTGCGCAATACTTCTGCGCCGCTGATGTTGGGGGGAATCGACATGCGATGGCCAGTGTAAATGAACCCCTCGTAGGCCGTTTGCTCGTCCCTACGGCTTCGTTCGGCCACAGAACCGCCCAAGTTCGCGCAACCAAAATAAAAGGCCGGAAGTTGAACTCCCGGCCTTCAGTAATTCCTGATCTCAATTCGCAAACGCTAAGGGCTGATTGCGATTCTGGCAATACACTGCTTCCTTACACCTGCCCGAGGCCGCCATCCACCTTCAGGTCGATGCCGGTCACATAAGCAGATTCGGAATTGGCCAGGAACAGCACCGCGTTGGCGATCTCTTCCGGCTTGCCGAAGCGTTTTAAGGGAACTTGCTGGGTTACGCTTTTCGCGAACTCGTCGGTCTGCTCTTTCGTGAAGCCGTTCTTCGCAAAGATCGGCGTCTCGATCGGGCCCGGACTGACGACATTCACGCGAATCTTGCGCCCCGCCAGTTCGGCGGTCAACGTGCGAGCGAACGACCGCACCGCCGCTTTGGTGGCAGAGTACACGCTGGCGCCAGGGAATCCGGTTTCGTTTACGACAGAAGAATTAATGATGATGGAACCTCCGTCGCTCAGCAAAGGCAGCGCCTTCTGGATCGTGAAGTAAACGCCCTTCACGTTGATATCGAACAATTCGTCATAGGCCTGCTCGTTGACGTCAGACACCGGCGTGAACTTGGCGACGCCGGCATTGGCGAACAGCACGTCGATCTTGCCAAACTTCTGGCTGACTGCCTTGTAGAGCTTGTCGAGATCGGCCAGCTTCGATACATCCGACTGGACCGCCAATACATCCCCGCCGATCTTCTTTGCGGCTGCGTCCAGCGTCTTCTGATCGCGACCGGTAATTACCACCTTCGCGCCTTCGTCGGCAAAACGTTGCGCCGTGGACAGTCCGATGCCGCTGTTGCCGCCCGTCACTACCGCTACTTTTCCTTCCAGCTTCTTCATAAGTCCTCCGTGCCTGGGCGGCCATTCCGGTCGCCATAATTCAGATACTTTGATGACTATCGAAATACAAAGTTTCAGGAAATCCAGGCGGCTCGTGGAAGCCCTTGCGGTGCAGCTGTTTAATTCGCAGCCGGCAACCGAAAGGTCTGCAGGCGTGCTTCATTTTGCACAGCAGGTGCGCCCCCGTGAAAACCCGCGGCCGGCCTGGAGGCATCGGATAGAATGGGGCCGAACATGGAGCGAGACGAGGTCGCAAAAATCTCCAAGGCGTTATCCGATCCCACCCGCCTGAAGATTTACGAAATGATTGCCAGCGCGCCTGACACGGTTTGCAGCGCTCTGGTTGAAGAGTTCGAGCTTTCGCCGGCCACCATCTCTCATCATTTGAAGGTGCTCTCCGAGGCCAACCTTATCGAAACCCGGCGCGATGGCCAGTTTGTACACAACTGCGCACTCCTTGAAACTCTGAAGAAGTACACCCGCGCGCTGGCAGGGCTGTCTGGCCTGGGCAAGGACAAGCGGGAGCGTTGATGCCGAACCGCCCTCAGAAGAAGAGTGGGGCCTTGAAACCCTGAAAGGTGGTTGTTCAGGCTCGAACCGGAAATTCTGAACTTCCGTGCATGCAGTAAACTACTTCCACGATGTCTACTCGCACATTCACTCTGGCGGAGGCGCAAACCCTTCTCCCGGTGCTGGAGTCGCTGTTGAAGACGGCGATTCAAAGCAAGAAGGTCGTCGAAGATGTTGACGCCGAACTGCAGGAAATCGCGCATCGCGTCTTCCTCAATGGCGGCACGCTGGTGCGCGTGATCGAAGTCGCGCGGCGCAAGGCCGAACGTGAAAAAGCCATCCAGCACGCCAAAGATGCCGTGGCTGAAATCCACGCAACCGGGGTTCAGGTCAAGGACCTCGACATCGGCCTGCTCGATTTTCCCTGCAAGGTTGAAGGCGAAATCGTGCTGCTCTGCTGGAAGTTTGGCGAAGAAAAGATTACGCACTGGCACTCGCCGGAAGAGGGGTTTGCCGGCCGCAAACCCATCGATGAGCGCATCGAGCGGGCAGGGAAGAAGAAGCAGTAGCCGGCGATCCGCCATCGCTTTCTGTAAAAGCTGGGTCCTCAACACGGCGGCCGTTCAATCTGCCACGTCAACTGGGCCTGTCAGACTGCGCTCCGCAAGATTTTCCTGCAAGTCTTTTCCGAACCGTCGTTCACTCCACGGGAACGGGTGCGGATGCTTGGTCCCCCGGGCGCAGATCTCTAACCTCTGGCGCTATTTGGCGGGAAAACAGGCGGGTAAGGGTAAGACTCAGGAACCACTGGACCCATCCGAACCTGTACTCCCGGTTGAACTTACGGGTTCGACCTCTGCTACAATCAGCCTGTTTCCGGGAGAACGAACGGACTCAGGGCGAGAAGGATTGCATAGGATGAGACCTGCCAGATCCAGACTGCAAGTGATCGAAGCCATCGTTGTACTGTCTCTATTTGCGCTATCGGTCGGTTGCAATGGGTTTTTTGTCGATCCCACTCTGACCACGATCACGGTCACCCCGATCACGCCTTCGGTCGGCATCAAGGGCACGCAGCAGATGACCGCCACCGGAACTTATGACGACGGCAGCGTCAAGAACATCACGGGCTCGGTTTCCTGGAGCCTCGATCCGGGCGGCATCGCCACTATCACGAGCGGCGGCCTGCTCACCGGCGTCGCGCAGGGCACGACCACGCTCAATGCAGCGAACGCCAACATCACCGGATCAACCCAGGTCACGGTCCTGCTCGCCAATGTTGTGTCCATCAAAGTTGCTCCAACCAGCACCAGCATCGGATCGGGTAAGACGGTGTCGTACACCGCGATGGCGACGCTCGCCGATGGAACGACCGCCGACATTACAACGACCGTGAACTGGACGGTTGTGCAGCAAGGCACGACAAACCAACCCTCGTGCATAAGTTTTACCGCGTCGTCCTCGCCAATGGTGGTGAGCGATCTGGGCGGATGTTCTCTGCCCCTCATATTGAGCATACAAGCCACTTACACGAATACCAGCAGCGGAAGTACCGTCTCCTCGAACACTGCCACCTTGCTGGTTACCAGCTAAATCAGTCAGCTTTCTCTTAACCCTGCTTGCGTGCGCGCGTCTTGTGCGTGCACGCGAGGCAATCCCTTCCAGCCTCTCCGTGAAGTGCAAAACAATTCACTTCTGGCTAAGTCATTGAAAGTTCGTTGAGGCATTCTGTGAACTAAAAAGCGAGATGGGATCGCCACGTTGAATGCCTCGCCGGGCGGCCTAGGAGCGCCTTAGGGCGATCGCGGGGGTTCGGGTGGGCCTCCGTATAGTTCCAGGGAATTGAGGGCCCTTAAAACGCGTTAGAATCAAAGGTTATCTAGTAGCTATAGCGATCTGCCGAATAGGAGGCTCAAGACGTTTTCTTCCCGAAACGGAATCCACGGGCGCCTTTGCTTCCACCTTCCCCAGCTTTCGCGCCCGGCACTGAGGCTCAGCCAACCGAGACTCGAATTGTTGACAGCCGCGGCCACTCGCCACCGAACACGGACCACAGTCCAGTGAGAGTTCACGGCGCCCGACCCATTCGTGTCACCCTCTTCAGGTCAGACGCCGCGCTTCCCGCGCTATAGTGAAGAGTAGTCCGCGTCAGTCTGAGTTTCGTGAGCCGGAGTTTGCACGTTTGGGCCTTCCTTTCGCTGATCCCTCTGTCGAGCCTTCGCGCGCAGCCAGCGTCGCAACCATGGGGTCTTGTTTCCTGCCCAGGCGGTCTCGCGGAGCGCTCTCCATCCTTGCCCTGGCTCTGTTGGTGTTCCTTCCCGCCTGCAACCGTCATCACGGCCACGTGCTTGAGACCATGTATGTTTCTGCCCCGCAGATTTTTCTGCGCGACCGCGTGGCCCAGGTCTACAACAAGGTGGGTACGGTCAAGAACGGAGACCGGGTGGATGTGCTCGACCGCGACCGCCGCTTCGTGAAGGTGCGCACGGCAAGCGGTGTGGAAGGCTGGATCGAGCAGCGGTATCTGATCGGGCAGTCGATCTTCGATGCTTTCGAAAAGCTCAGAAGTGAGCATCAGAACGACCCTGCCCAGGCCACTGGCACTACGCGCAACGACACCAACCTGCACTTGACGCCAGGCCGAGAGACCGAGCATCTCTATCAGTTGAATACCGGATCCAAGGTTGCGATCCTGGCGCGCGGCACGGCCGCCAAGCCCGGCGCGGTTGCGCCGCCTCCGAAGAAAGGCCCCGATGCGGGCGGCCCGCCGCAGCCGGTGTACGAAGACTGGTGGTTGGTGCGCGACGATCAGCAGCACGTAGTCGGCTGGGTGCTGACTCGCATGATTGATCTCGACGTGCCGCTGGAGATCGCCCAATACGCCGAAGGCCAGCGCTTCGTCGGCTTCTATGCTCTGAATGAAGTGCAGGATGGCGACAAGAAAGTCCCGCAATATCTTGCGCTCATCACCGAACCGAAAGACGGCTTGCCCTACGACTTCGACCAGGTGCGCGTCTTCACTTGGAACGTGCGCAAGCACCGTTACGAGACCGCCTACCGTGAACATGGCCTGAACGGCTTCCTGCCGGTCACGGTCACGCACGAAAACTTCGGTAAGGAAGGGGACCTGCCGGTTTTCATCCTGCACGTGAAGGACGAAAACGGAAACACGATCGAGCGGAAATATAAGCTGAATACGCCGATCGTGAAGCGCGTTCTGGCCCCGGGCGAGGAGCCCGCGAAGTCCGCCAAGTCCGCAGGAGTTCCCAGGAAACGGAAGCGATAGCGCCGCGTATAATCCCCTGATCGTCACGGCCCCCACATTCGGTACGGAGAATCCATGCGCCAGTTCGTCGCTTTGTGCCTGAGCGTTTTTGCTTTCTCGTTTTCCCTTCTTGCGCAGCAACCTACTCCGGAGAGCGCACCCGCCGCGCCGCCTGCGAAAGCGGCCAAGAAAAGCAAACCCGAGCCGGCAACGCCGCCTGCCACTCCGCCGCAGCCGTCTCCGGCAGCGCTGGCCCAGCCCGCTCCACAGGCAGAGCCGCCGAAACCCTTCGAGCCCTCGAGCGAACGAGGCAAAGAAGAGCCCGAGCATTTCGACATGACCGAGATGGCGCCGGTCGTGACCCAGCACCAGATGACGCTGGACGGGAAAGTGCTTCATTACACGGCCACGGCCGGCCGTCTGCCCATCAAACGCGGCGACGGCAAAATCCAGGCAGAGATGTTTTTCGTGGCCTACACGCTCGACGGGCAAGACAAGGCCAAGCGCCCGCTGACGTTCGCCTTTAATGGCGGCCCCGGCTCAGCGTCGATTTGGCTGCACATGGGCTCGGTTGGACCCAAGCAAGTGGTGCTCGAGTCGAACGGGTTCATGCCGCCTCCGCCGTACCACCTGGCCGACAACCCGCAGACGATCCTCGACCGCAGCGATCTCGTGTTCGTCGACGCGCTAGGCACGGGTTATAGCCGAGCCGCCGATGCCGAGAAGCTCAAACACTATTTGGGTGTGAGGGGTGACATCGAAGCGTTTGGAGAATTTATCCGTCTCTACTTGTCGCGCTATGACCGCTGGCCTTCGCCGCTGTTCATTCTGGGCGAAAGCTACGGCACGACGCGCGCGGCGGGCATCGCCGGCTACCTGGCCGATCGTGGTATTGCGTTCAACGGTATTACGCTGCTCTCGACTGCGATGGATTTTCAGACGCTCGAATGGGCGAAAAACAACGATGAGCCTTACATCCTGCTGCTGCCAAGCTTCACGATGATTGCTGCCTACCATCACAAGCTCGCACCAGAATTGACGCAAGATCTGGCAAAAACGCGCGAAGAAGTAAAGCACTGGGCGGCCAACGATTACGCACTCGCGCTGGGCAAAGGCGATGCGCTGTCTTCCGCTGAGCGGCAACAGATCATCGATACTTACGCGCGCTACACCGGACTCGACAAGCGGCTGATCGACAACGCGAACCTGCGCATCGATGTCGAGCAGTTCACGCACAACCTTTTGCTCGATCAAAAGTTGCGCGTCGGCCGGCTGGATGGGCGATTCACGGGAATCGATCCCAGCGGCCTGCTCGACGAGCGGTTTTACGATCCGACAGGTTCGGCGATCCTGCCACCATACACCTCGATGTTCAACAATTACCTGCGCACCGATCTGAATTACAAAGTGGACATGCCGTACAAGGTCTTTGCTTACGACGAGCCCGGTTTCGAGAAATGGGATTGGGGCGATGCGGATCGAGGCTTCCCGAATACCGCGCCGGGATTGCGCGCCGCGATGGCAAAGAATCCATACATGAAGATTCTCGTGATGGAAGGTTTTTACGATCTGGCGACGCCGTTTTTCGCCGCCGATTACACCATCGACCACCTGAATCTAGGCCCCGACTTCCACAAGAACATCTCGTTTGCGACTTACGAGGCAGGGCACATGGTTTATGTGGAAAGCAATTCGCACGCGAAGATGAAGCGCGACCTGGTCGACTTCATGCAGCGCTCGGGAGCTTTCCAGCCATGAAAACATGTTTTATAATTCTCGCACTTGGGGAAGCGCCGCTAGACCAGTTGTAAGCCATCCCATACATTTCAACTGATTGAGGTCGCAGGTAACGTGTCTCATAAGAGGCCTCCTGACAGCTGGTTTGACCTGTATCAAAAAGCTCTGTTAGAAACGGACCCCGACGCGCTCATGGGACGTCTGCATCTGGCCCGGGCGGCGATTCGCGCACATTTGTCCCCAGGGGATCATGCGCCGGGTCACAACCGTGACGAGCGCAGCCGCCTGGAAGATTCGCTGCGCAATCTGTCTATCCTCGAGAAAGAGCACCGCGCGGCGGTTCACTCTGGACAGGTCCGTCACACGGATTACGTAACCCTTTCCACCAGCGACCATATCTGGATCGAAGTGAGTGAAGGCGTGTGCGAGTTGCTTGGTTATTCGCGCTCGGAATTGCTGGGCCGTGCGGCTCGCGAATTCGTCGCTTCGGATCTGCTCGAAAAGACCAAAGAGGCCTTTGACTGCCTGGTGCGCACGGGATTGTCGGAGGGCACGAGCGCGGTCATCCGCGAAGACGGTAAGCGAATCGATTTCGAGTTCCGGGCGCGCATTCTTCCGGATGGGTCGATCATCAATTATTGGTATCCGCAGCGCGACGGACATGGATAGGCGTAGAACCTTACCGGTTCACGAATAGAACTGCGCAATATTCTCGACCACCCATTGCTGCTCAGGCTCGGTGAGCTCCGGGTACATGGGCAGAGCCAGCACTTCTTTGGCTGCGCGTTCAGATTCCGGCAGGTCGCCTGCTTTGTATCCCAGGTACGCGAAGGCAGGCTGCAAGTGCAGAGGGAGCGGGTAATAAATCTCGCTTCCGATTTGGCGTGAAGCCAGAAATTCGCGCAGTTCATCGCGGCGGCGCGCGCGGATGACATATTGGTGGAAGACGTGGTGGGCGTGGGGCGAGGTGCCGAGGACACGGATCGGCTCGCCCATAGTTGCGCCGGCAAGGCCGGACTGCGTGAAGAGACGGTCGTAGGTTGCGGCGTGGGCGCGGCGCTGCCGGTTCCAGGTCTCGATATGCGGCAGCTTCACACGCAAAATAGCTGCCTGGATCGCATCCAGCCGTGAGTTCCAGCCAAGCTCATCGTGGAGATAGCGCCGAGGGCTGCCATGGTTGCGTAGACGGCGCATGTGAGCGGCAAGTTCCGCATCGTTCGTGGTGACCATGCCCGCGTCGCCATAAGCGCTCAGATTCTTGGTGGGATAAAAACTAAAGGCAGCTACCTGGCCGAGAGATCCCGCGCGCCGTTCGCGCCAGGCAGCGCCGATCGCCTGGGCTGCGTCTTCCAAAATCGGCAAATCGTAGGTTTTCGCGATCCGGTCGAAGGCATCCATGTCGGCACATTGGCCGTACAAGTGCACCGGCAAGAGGGCGCGCAGGTTCCGTGGCTTGCCGGGAACCAGGAACTGCTCGACTCTCGCAGGATCGAGATTCAACGTGTGCGGATCGACATCGAGCAGGACGGGACGTGCGCCGATGTGGGCGATGGCGCTCGCCGACGCAAAAAAACTGAATGCGGTGGTGGCGACAGAGTCGCCTGGCTGAACGCCGAGCGCCAGCAATCCAAGCCATAGCGCATCCGTTCCGGAAGCACAGCCCACAGCCTCGGCCACTCCGCAGTACGCAGCCATCTCACGTTCCAAACTTTCGACTTCCGCTCCAAGAATGAAATGTTGTGAGCTGCAGACGCGCTCCACGGCGGCGAGAACCTGCGGCCGCAATGTCGCGTATTGCCGGCTCAGATCAAGCATGGGCACGGCCGACAACGCTGGAGGCTTGGTGTGTGAAGAAGTCACAAGGATTGAAAAGTGTAGCAGGCAAGAGAGGCGAGCGCCTCGGTTCCATTTTGGGAACCAATGTTGAAATTGTGGTGCACGTCACTGAATGCGTACGGAATCTCGTAGCACGATAGGTGCGTATTTTCCGGAATTCTGGAGTGTTTTTGAACAGCCATTTTTTAACTTGTTGAGAACGATACACGATAACACTCCTGACATTTTGGTGATCCATTTGCGCTGATAAGCGCAGCTTGGGACGTAGCTCGAATTCTTTGCAGGACTTGGATTTACACGTTAAAGGGGCGTGCATCCATGAATAAGATACGTGTGTCTTCTGGCGGACGAGTATTTGTCTGCCTTCTTTTGTTCGTATTCTTAATTTCTCTTCCTCTCTTCGCACAATTTGAAACTGGTTCCGTGGCTGGCCGCGTCGCAGATATTTCGGGCGCAGTGGTGGCGGGTGCAGAGATCACTGTAACTTCGGTCGATACAGGCTCGACGCGCGCGGCAAAAACGGACAGCAGCGGCAACTTCTCCGTGACCGGTTTGGCGCCCGGCAACTATGAATTGAAGGCGACAAAAGAAGGTTTCGGCGATTTCAAGCAGAGATTCTCGGTTGCACCCGGAGTGGTAAGCGCAATGAATCCCTCGCTGTCGCCGAAAGGTACGGAGACCATCGTTGAAGTGCTGGGACAGACGGAAGCTCAGGTGAATGTCGAGTCTTCGTCGATCGAGCAGGTTGTCGATCAGAATCGGATTTCGCAACTGCCGACTCTGACGCGCGACCCGTATGACTTCATTCAGACGCTGGGCAATGTCAACCAGGATACGTCTTCCGGGGTCGGCCATGACCAGATTCTGCGCGGCGCTGGAGTTTCGATCAACGGCCAGCGTTCAGCCAGCACAGATGCGCTGCTTGATGGCGCCGAGAATGTGGACCTTTTCACCAGCGCCGTGGGCCAGACGGTGCCCATCGACTCCGTACAACAGTTCAGCGTGAGCAGCAACAATTTCTCAGCGGAATATGGACGAGCCTCCGGCGGAGTCATCAACGTGGTGACCAAGTCGGGCACCAACAGCTTCCATGGGAGCCTCTACGAGTTCAATCGTCTTTCCGCTCTCACCTCAGAGGATGTTGACAGCGTGGCGCATAACCTGCCGAAACCGAACTACACGCGGAACCAGTTCGGCTTTTCCATTGGCGGCCCGGTGATCAAGAGCAAACTGTTTTTCTTTGAGAGCACCGAATGGACGCGTATCCGCAGCGCTGCGAACTCTCTGCTTGCGGTTCCAGATCCAGCCTTAATTTCGGCCTCGAGTGGGCTCACCAAGTCAGTCTTCAGCCCGTTCCAATTGCGGGCGGGAGCAAAGGTGAACGAAGTGTTGACTGCAGCTAATACCGCAGACCTTGCTCCTGGTGGTAGCGGCGATCCGTACAGTCTCTATGCTTGCACGGGCGCATCAGGGTCCAGCGGGACGTGTGTGCCGAACAACAACCCGGTGATGGATCTGATTAATTATTCTGTGCCCTCTGATTCGGGTGGTGGATATCCGCAAAATCTGCTTAACACGGTGGCGCGCATTGACTTCAATCTCAGCGACCGAACCACTATGTACGGACGCTTTGCGTTGTATGACCAGAATCAGTTTGCGGGCGTGCTAAACAACAGCCCGTATGCTGGCTTCGACACGGGTCAGACCCAATACAACCAGAATTGGTTATTTTCGTTGAATCACGTGTGGAGCTCGAATGTCTTCACGGAAAGCAAAATCAACTTCAACCGCCTGAATCAACTGCAGCCGCTAAGCAACGCGCAGGCCGTGCAGCCCAGCATGTATTTCAACGTAAATTTTGCCGCGACGGTCGGCGGAAACGATGTTTGTTTGCCCGGCTACGCGTGCACCACACCGGGGAATACCATCCCCTTTGGCGGCCCGCAGAACGTGCTGCAATTCGGGCAATCGATCAGCATCACGCGCGCGAACCACAACCTGCGCTTCGGCGGCGAGTACATCTACACGCAAGATAACCGTGTGTTCGGCGCCTACGAAAATGCTGTCGAAGGCCTCGAGCCAGGTGGTAGCAGCGGAGGAGACACAGCCGCCTTGGCTAATCTGATGGCCGGGAATTCCGGTTGGTTCCAGGTTGTCGTTAATCCTCAAGGCAAGTTCCCTTGCTACAAGGATGTGACCGGCGCTTACATCATTACTCCGGCCTGCACCATCAACTTGCCAACCAACCAGCCCAGTTTCTCGCGCAGCAACCTTTACAATGATTTCGCTTTCTATGGGCAGGATACGTGGAAAGTGAAGCCGCGCCTCACGTTGAACCTGGGCCTGCGCTGGGAGTATTACGGCGTCCAGCACAACAAGGATCCAAAGCTGGATTCGAACTTCGTATTCGGCGCGGGTCCGGGCCTGTATAACGAAATCCGCAATGGCCAGGTCTACACTTCGGCCGCAACTCCAAATAGCCCCGCGAACCCGGTCGGTGGGCTGTGGCACAAGGACCTGCACAACTTTGGTCCGCGCATCGGTTTTGCCTGGGACATGTTTGGCACGGGTAAGACCAGCCTGCGAGGCGGTTATGGTATCGCCTATGAGCGGAACTTCGGCAACGTAACGTTTAACGTCATCCAGAATCCGCCAGCCCAGTTCAACTCGTATTTCCAGGTCGCGGCGCAGCCGTTGGCAACCAATAATCTCGGACCGTTCTCGGGCACCGGAACGAAGTACCTGCCGAATCCCAGCCTGCGGTACGTGCGTCAGGATATCCCGACGGCTTACTCGCAAAGCTGGAACCTGTCGTTGCAACATCAAGTGCTTCAGAACTCCGTGATGGCGTTGGAATACACAGGCGCTCACACGGTGCACGACTACTCAATCGAGAATCTCAACCAGCGCGGTTTCGGCGTCAATTATCTGGGCACCGACCCGGTCGCGGATAATTCTCTTGATCGCCTCAATCGCCAGTACGGCAACATGAACACGCGTGGCTTCGGCGGGTATTCCCACTACAACGCGCTTAATACACGGTTCACTTCGAGCAACCTGTTCCATCAGGGGCTTGACCTGAATGCGAACTGGACCTGGTCGCATACACTGGACAATCTAAGCTCGACGTTCAGTGAAACTCCCCAAACCGAGAACCTGGGCTTGCTCGATCCATTCCAGCCCTGGCTCGACTACGGCAACGCGGATTTTGATGCGCGGCATCGTATCGCGCTCTCGGCGGTCTGGAGTATCCCGTACGCGAAGCACACCAAGAGCTTCGCGAGACAGGTGCTAGATGGTTGGGTCCTATCGCCGATCTTTATCGCGCGCACCGGCAATCCGTTTACCGTCTTCGACAGCAGCGGATCCGGCGGGAACACGGTGTACGGTCGTTACTTCCTGAATCCAGGTCAGAGGTTGTACGGCGGCACGACAAAGACGACTTCGAACAATGAGGTTGGCACGAACACGTACGCGTACATGCAAATGCCGCCCTCTGATACGTGGCTGAATCCATTGGTTGGGTTCACGGAGTTGCCTCTGTGCACACTTACCACGAACGCTGCCGGCAATCAGGTTTCGACTGGGCAGAATTGCCAGTGGCCGACCAACATGCTCGACCGCAATTCGTTTACCGGGCCGGGCGCATACTTTATCAATCTCGCGATCCGGAAGAGTTTTCCGATTACCGAGCGCGTCCAGTTGCAATTCAGTTCGGAGTTCTACAATCTATTCAACCATTCCAACTACTACGTGCAGGCGGGCGGAAACCAGGATGCTGGTAACTACCCGTGTAGCAGCAATCCTCTGATCGGTTGCGGATCTACGGATGCGGCGGGCCAACCCGGTTTCAACATTATTGGCAAGCCGGGTGTCGTTCCGACGGCGGGCGTTCCCAACGAGCGCCGCTTCATCCAGTTCGCGTTGCGGCTCTCGTTCTAGCACCGGGTTGTGTAATCGGAAGAGCTGTTTCTAAATAAGTTGTACTTCGGGCCCGGTCAAAAGGACCGGGCCCTTTCCTTGCCGGTGGAAACAGTTGTGGTGATCAACACATTTCAGGCTGAGTTGGTAGAGCCGAGTAAGCCGCTAAAGCGAGCCCAGTCTCGTTCTGAGACATACCAGAAATCGTAATCTCACGCGAAACCCCTCCGGATTTCCGTAGCGAAACACAACACAGCCTGCAAACGGATGAAAACAAAGTCACAAACAAGCGACTGTCTTTGGAGAGAGATTTGCACAGTGAATGTATCCCCCCGCGTTGTGGCGAAGTGTTTTTGACGGTTCGTTGGCGAACTTAGGCGGTCCGGTGTGACCGCGAGATGGTCCATTGCGACCAGGAATAGTTGGAGGAAGAATGAATCGACTTGGGACGAAGACTGTACTCCTAAGCATGTTTTTAATCGCGTTGCTGGCGGGGGTCGCCACGGCGCAGACCGGCTCCATTCAAGGAACGGTGACCGATAAGTCGGGAGCCGTGATCCAGGGCGCCGAAGTGACCGTGCACGAACTGGCCACCAACACGTCTCGCTCGGCAACCACGAACGGCACGGGAGCATATAGCTTCACCAACTTGCCCGTCGGCGATTACGAGGTGGAGACCAAGAAAGAGAATTTCAAGACTTTCAGAGCGACGAATGTGACGCTGACAGTCGCGCAGGTCTTGGCCGTGAATGCGGTGCTCGAGCCGGGCACGGTTTCTGAAGAAGTGCAGGTGCGCGGTGACGAACTGCCGCCGGTCGATCTGGAGACCTCGCAGGTCAGCAACGTAGTCGACTCGCGAAAAATGCAAGACTTGCCGTTGATCACTCGCGATCCGTACTCGTTGATCCTGCTTTCGCCGGGAACCATTCAATCGAACTCGGGCCTTGGCGGTTTCTCGGTAAACGGCGCTCGCGAGCGCGACAATAACTTCCTGCTCGATGGATCCGATAACAACGACACATCGGTCCCGGGCATTCCGAGCGGTCTAGCCGCACTGAATCCGGATGCAACGGAAGAGTTCCGCGTCATCACCAACAACTTCATGCCCGAGTTTGGCCGCAACAATGGCGCGATCATTGACGTCGTCACCAAGAGCGGCACGAACGACCTGCATGGTACGGCGTACTGGTTCGGGCGTTACAACGCGCTCGGCGCACGCGATTATTTCAATCACAACACCGACCCGGTGACGGGCAACATCGAAGCCCAGAACCCGTACGTGCGCAACCAGTTCGGATTCTCCGTGGGCGGGCCGATCATCAAGAACAAGACGTTCTTCTTCGTGAACAGCGAGTGGCAGCGCTTCCGCACAACACTGACGGAGAATGTGCGCGTACCTACCGCGGGTTTCAAGAGCGGCATCTTCGACTACATCGACAGCACCGGGGCTTCGATTCCGGTGAACTTAGTCAACCCGGGGTCGGCGAACAACATCAATGGGCTTTCGCCGGATCCAGTTACGGCCAGCATTTTCAGCCACTATCCAAACCCGACGCTGCAAGATGGGAACGGTTTTACCGGACTTCTGTACTTCCCCTCGAAGTCGCAGTTCAACGCGTGGAACCTGACCACAAAGTTTGATCACCACATTAACGACCGGAACGTGCTCTCGCTGCATTACGATTACAACCAGAGCAGCGATCCCGATAACTTTCACGATGAGTTTCTGCCGGGAATCGGTGCGACTGCTCTGACGGCGCACGTGCAGGTGGCGGGTTTGTCCTGGACGAGCACGATTCGGCCGACAATGGTCAACGAGGCCAAGTTCGGCTTTAACAAGACCAACTTTCCTTTCAATTGCGGCCAGACCAACACCATTAACAGCGTGGGCGTGACCGACGTTTATGGCCGCGGCCGCGATTACACCCTGCCACTGGTGACGGGGTGGGGATGCGCAGCCTTAGGTGACAGCGACGGGCAAACGCGCTCCACGGGCACCTGGAGCTGGGGCGACAGCCTTAGCGTTGTGAAAGGTTCGCATACCCTCAAGTTCGGGGCAGAGTTCCGCCACGTTTTCGAAGACGGGTATGACTCGTTCGGCTCGCGGGACACACTGAGCTTCACTCCCTTCCTGAATTTTGGAGTTCCGTTTGCAGATGCCGGAAGCGACTCCCTGCAAGACGTGAACTTCCAGGATCTATCCGCGGCGTACTACGGAATCACGGATACGGAAACGCAGTCGCAGTTCTTCGACAAAGCGGGAAATCGCACGCCGACAGATAATCGGAAGTTTCGTCAGCATGAATACGGTTTCTATGCCCAGGACAGCTGGAAGCTGCGTCCGAACCTGACCATTAACTTCGGCGCTCGCTACGAGTTCAACGGGGTGCCGTTCGAAGCCAACAATAACTTCTCGAATCTCTTCGAGAACTCCTCAGGCCCCGCGCCGGATGCCCTCGGCGCGTCCAATCCGGCGTGCCAGGCAGTGGGCAGCGGCCCGTGCCAGGCGTTCACCTTCAGCCTGGTGGGCCCGGGAACCGGGCATCTTCTCTACAACAACGATTACTCCAACTTTGAGCCGCGCATTGGATTTTCCTGGGATCCGACACGCGACGGAAAGACGGCTATCCGCGGCGCCTTCGGCATTTTCCACGATCGCATTTTTGGAAATGCTTTTGGAAACGCGCGCGGGAATCCGCCCTTCCAGCAATCTCCCTTCAACTTCCCAATCTTTGGTGGATTGATTCCGGCGGAACAAGTTCCGATTCCCGGAACCCAGGTGACGACGCCGTATATCGCCGACGGCTTCGGTTTCTTCCCGGTAATCTTCGCCAAGAACTTCCCGATGCCGGCGAGCGCGAACTGGAACTTCGGTATTCAGCGCGAGTTGACCCACAACCTGGTTCTTGAGGCGAACTACGTTGGCGTGCACGGATATCATCAGCTCCGCGAAGTGGACGGCAATCCGCCGCAACCGAACCTGGTTGCTGCCAATCTGGCCGCCGGTACTCCGCAGGATGCGCTGACGTTCACGAATCTGTGGTTCGGTGGACCGGGAGCGCAATCCACCTATAACAACGCCTTCTTCCAGGCCGCCCTGCAACAGACGACGGGTGTGTCCTACTACAACGGGTTGCAGGTGAACCTGACTCGCCGGTTTGCGCAGGGTCTGCAGGTGCAGGCTGCGTATACCTTCTCGCATTCAATCGATGACTCCAGCGATCCTCTGGTGGCTGCCGAAAATAACCGGAACTTCCCGCGCAACAGTTTTGCGCTGTGGCAGGAGCGCGGAAATTCCGATTTCGATATCCGCCACCGGCTGGTCGTCAACTACGTGTACGAGTTGCCGTTCGGACGTGGCAAAGCCTGGGCTAACTCAGGATTTGCAGGCCGCGTTCTCGAAGGCTGGCAGATTTCCGGTATCACCACGTATCAGACGGGGCACCCGTATGACATCTTCTACAACCGAGACCTTCAACACACTGGCCTATCTGCGCGTGGTGTCCTGATCGGAAGCACGGCGCTTCCAGCGGGCCATCCCAAGGAGGAGACTGGGCTGAATCCAGCAGGTTTCTGTACGGCACCTGCTTGTCCGGCACCGTGGGGGCAGTCTGGTGTGGGCCGCAACCAGTACTTCGGTCCTGATTTTTATAACTGGTCGATGGTGTTCTCGAAGAACACGAGCATCACCGAACGGGTGAAGCTCCAGTTCCGGACGGAGGTTTACAACCTCTTCAACCGGACGGAATTCGATCAGCCGGTGAATACGCTGCAAAGCCCGAACTTCGGGTTCTCGACCAACACCATCAGCCAGCCCGACGGCACCACCTCGGCGCGGCAACTGCAGTTCGGCCTGAAACTTCTTTTCTAGAAGACGAAGCCGGGCATTTCCTCCTCGCCGCCTGCGGAGCGATCCGCAGGCGGTTTTGTTTTCTGAGAAGAAACTTGTGGGGAAAAATCTACCGTCCGAACATCGGGTAGTGGCTGGCGGCGCCCATGAAGAACAACAGAGGGATCGACAGGAACGCGTTTGCGCGCGAGCACAGGAAGGCCATGCGCGCCATGCGTTTCGATTTTTCTGGCATGGGTGTGCCGTTTTCGGCGTTGTCTTTGGTCCATTGGATCAGGCGTTTTTGAATGCGCCAGATCACGCCCCAGACGTTTAGCATCATGACCCAGCCGATGCCGCCGCCGATGCCGATGGCCAGCGTGCGATTGCTCTCCCAGCCGTGATCGTTGATGGTGAGAAACAGATACGCGGCGGCCGCGACCACGATCGTGTAGATCACGGCGAGCACGGGGCCTTTATCGAGGGTGCCTTTGCCAGGAATCAGGCAGGCGTAGAGGATTGCCCACACCACCGTCCAGATGCCGAAGAAGCTGGCCATGATCAGGCCGGAGTCGGCGTCGGCGTTGTGCGCGTCGGAAGCGACGATCCAGCCCCAGTAGATAAGGCCGGCCAGCACGGTTGCAATGGCGGCGTGACGGAACCACCACAAAGCGCGCGTCATCAGCGGCGGAAAAACCTTGCCGCGGGAAGTGCCGTCGAGTTCCTTCATGAGCGGCGCATTGATCAAGTTGAAGAAGTAAAGCAGCCCGATCCAGGTGATGCCGGCGAGGAAATGAATCCAGCGCAGCAGCATTTGAAGATTGGTCTGCAGGTCGGTGGGGATGTTAATGCTTGGGACAAACGCGGCTTGGGGGATGGCAGCGAGCATAGGCAACAAGACAAGCCTCCGCGCCTCGAATTGTAAACGAGTTGTCCCAGGAGCGGAGGGACGCGCCCGAAAAGTGTGCGGCTCCAGTATTTGGCGGGTTGAAAAGTCTGGAGCGAGGCCGTATTGTACGAACAGTTGGCCCGTCGAGCGGTTTGAGCCAGTGCGGATGCTCGGTACGGGCTGTTCCCCTCTGCGAGTAGTCTTCCGGTGCGCCGCTTCCGGGAGCGCAGTTAGCAAGGCGATTTCATCATTCAAAGGAGATCGGCGATGGAAAACAAGCCGGCGCAAAATATCCAGGATTCTTTCTTAAACACAGCCCGCAAGGAAAAGCAGAACATTACCATTTACCTTCTAAGCGGCGTTAAGCTGACCGGCCGAATCCGGTCGTTCGATAAGTACTCGGTGGTGCTCGAAACGAACAACCAGGAACAACTGATTTTCAAGCACGCGATTTCGACGGTGGTAATGGGCCGGGTCGGGCATACTCCGCATTTTGTTCACGGGGAAGCGAAGCCGGCTGCTGCAGCGGCTCCGGCAACGACGGCGCCTGCGGCGGCCTCGGGTACGGAAGGCTAAGGCGCGTCTCCTTTGGGACGATCCGAAGTTCAGAAATCCCGCACAGACGATCCGGTACGCCGGGCTCTCCGCGGCGGAAAGGCTGCGCTCACTCACGAAGAGCGCGGCACGGGCGAGCGCGCGTTCCTGGTGGGGCTGGAATACCGGGTACGCAGCCGCAACGCTGCCAAGAAGTCGATCACGGCGGGCGCGCAGGCGGCGCGCGATGCTGCTACCAGCGTTACAACTGGCGCGAAGGCGCCGAGTATTCCCGAATTCAGCGCCGAGGAGTCCCTCGACGAGCTGCACACGCTGGCCAGCAGCGCGGGTGCAGTCGTGGTGGGACAGGTGTTGCAGCGGCGGGACCGGCCGGATCCGGCAACGCTGATCGGGGCGGGAAAGCTGGAAGAGATTGCGGGGGCAGCCGCCGCTTCCGACGCCGACCTGATTCTCTTCGATCACGATCTTTCGCCCTCGCAACAGCGCAACATTGAGCGGATTCTGCGGAAGCGTGTAATCGACCGCACCCAACTCATTCTTGATATCTTCGCGCGGCACGCGAAAACCCGAGAAGGACAACTGCAAGTTGAACTGGCTCAGCTTGAATACATGCTGCCGCGACTCGCCGGGCGAGGGGTGGAGATGTCGCAACTCGGCGGCGGCATTGGAACACGCGGTCCGGGTGAGACGCAGCTTGAGACCGACCGGCGGAAGATCTACCGGCGCATCCGTCATGTAAAAGAGCAGATCGAGAATGTGCGCCGCATTCGCGCACAGCAACGGCAGCGGCGGGAATCGGCGCCAATCGCGACGGTCGCGCTCGTCGGGTATACCAACGCAGGAAAGTCGACGCTGTTCAATGCGATGACCAAGGCAGAGGTGCTGGCTTCCTCTCAAATGTTTGCCACGCTGGACCCAACCATTCGCGGAGTGGAACTCCCCTCCAAAAGAAAAGTCCTGTTGTCCGACACAGTGGGATTTATCCGCAATCTGCCGCACACGCTGGTCTCGGCATTTCGCGCCACGCTCGAAGAGGTGCAGAAGGCGTCGTTGATCCTGCATGTTTCCGACGCGAGCAGCCCGTTGACGGCTGAGCAGGATGCGCAGGTGGAATTGGTATTGAAAGAGCTTGAGTCGGAGAAGAAGCCGCGCCTGCACGTGATGAACAAGATCGATTTACTTGAGCCTAAACAGCGCGAGGCGCTGCGCGACGATGCGCAGACGGTGCATGTATCAGGAGCGCGCGGTGTGGGTGTGGCGACGCTGCTGGAACGCATCGATCAGATGCTCGAAGAGGATCCGATTCGGCGCGTGAAGCTGCGCGTGCCGCAGAAAGAAGGGAAAGTTCTGGCGATGCTGGCAGCGAAGGCGCGCATTTATGCACGCGAGTATCAGGACGGTGTGGTCGAGATGGAAGCGGAGGCACCCGAGTCGGTGGTGCGGAGCGTCAAAGAGTGGGTGAAGTGAGTGAAAAGGGCGTTAGCTCTCAGCGTGAGCTTGAGCCTTGCAGAGTTCCTCGCTCACTCCAACAGAATGCAGCTTCCTCGCGTTGCTCGGAATGATAACGCCCACAAATCGCCAATGAGGGATGGCAGTAGCGCTTAGAAGCGAATGGGCAAGCGCCGATCCCAACAAAATGGGCCGGCAGCCAAAAAGCGGTGACTTTTCTTGGCTATCGGCCCATTCGATCCTGAATTGGATCGGAGGTGATGCTTTTATGGTAGACCCTCCGGAAAAGAAGTCAAGGAGAAGTTCGCAGATTTTTGCAATGTTCTTAAATGGGCCGAGATGGCTCGCGAAGCGCTTTTCGTTGACATAAACCCAATAGGATGCTAGTTTTAAAGGTTTCGTAGCCCTCTTTCTTCGGTATGGTCAGCTAGCAGGACAGTCAGCTCCCGGTTCGATCAGCACTCAATGCACGAGACGCTTAAACAACTAGGCGAACTACTGCTCGGGTCCGTCCCAACGACGATCGTGTTGTTGTTTCTCTGGACCATGTATTCGATCCTGGTGCACCGTCCGCTGATGAAGGTGCTCGCCGAGAGGCGAGAAAAGACTGAGGGCGCGATCGAGAAAGCGCGAGCCGATGTGGCGGCAGCCGAGGCGCGCACGGCCGAATACGAAGATCGAATTCGCGAAGCGAAGGCAGCGGTTTACAGGAGCCAGGAGGCAAGACGAAAAGCTGCGCTTGATGCGCGGGCTGGCTTGGTGACTGCGGCTCGAACGAAAGCGCAGGAGCAGGTGGAAGCGGCTAAAGCGGCATTGGAGCAGGAGAAGGCCAACGCACAAGCCGGCCTCCAATCGGAGTCTTCGCGCATCGCCAGCGAGATCATTACGCGCGTTTTGCGTCCTGTGGAATCCCAAAGCCCGATGGGGGGCGGCCAATGAACTCCGGGTGGCTGCGTAGGCCTATCGCTTGGGCTGCAACCTGTGTCCTCGGGTTGATATTCGGACTCGCAGGTGCCGGATCTTTTGCCATCGCGCAGGAAAACTCCGAGCACCAGTCAGCCACGCAATCGAGTGACGCCGCAAATGGTCAGGGTACGCATCATCCGAGCCTGGGCGGCGAGCTTGTAAAAGAAACCAAAGAGGTCGACAGCAAAGAGCATCTGAAGAAGTCGCCGTCCATCGAGTGGATAGCAAAAAACACCGGCTTGAGTCTGGAGAACGCGTACCGGCTGGCGGTGGCGGTGAATTTTGCGGTGATTTTCGGCCTTGCCTTCTGGGCGGGAAAGAAGTACCTGCCGACTTTTTTTCGCGAGCGGACCGCGGCCATTCAGAAAGCCATGGAAGAAGCGCGGCGGGCGAGCGAAGACGCAAACCGGCGGCTGGCAGAGGTTGAGCTTCGGCTCTCGAAGTTGGGCGATGAGATCAATGCCATGAAAGCGACGGGCGAGAAGGACATCGTCGTGGAAGAGGCGCGAATTCGGGCAGCCGCCGAAGAAGATGGGCGCAAGATTGTCGAAGGGGCGGAGCAGGAAATCGCGGCGGCGGCGAAAGCTGCGCGGCGTGATCTGGCGAATTACGCGGCGGACCTCGCGGTCTCGCTCGCCAAGCGGCAGATTCACGTGGACGGTGGCACCGATGAGCAGTTGGTGAGGAGCTTCGCGGAGGGCCTTGGGAAGCCGGCTGAAGGGAGCAAGAACTGATGGCTTCGGTTGCCGGCACCTACGCGCGCGCTTTTGCAGACGCGATTACCGACCAGAGGGCCGATGGCGCGCGCTCTCTTGCGGATCTGAAGGCCGTGCAAGCGCTGCTCCAGCAGAACAGCGACCTGCACCGCGTTTGGGAAAATCCGTCGATTCCTGCAGAGCAGAAGCGGCGGGTCCTGGATGCGTTGGCGGCGCGCGAGAACTTCGCCCGCCCGGTGCGTAACTTTGTGGCGGTGCTGATTGATCATCAGCGGATCGGCTTCTTCACGCAGATCGTGCGCGAGGTGGAAAAAGAATTGAATCAGCGCATGGGCATTGCCGAGGCCGAGATCTCGAGCGCCCGTGAGTTGAGTGAGAGCGAGAAGCGCGAACTGGAGACCCAGGTGAGCCGTTTGACTGGCAAGCGAGTGCGCGCCTCGTACACACGCGACACGTCGCTTTTGGGCGGAGCCGTGGTTCGCGTGGGCAGCACGATTTACGATGGTTCCGTGCTCGGGCAATTGCAGCGCATCCGCGAACAGATCGCGGACGGGAGCTTCTAGCCGCTGGCTTCCAGTTGCTGGTTTGCAGCTCTCTAACTCTGCATTCGCTGAGCGAGCAGAGAGCGGCCCGGATCGCAAACAAACGCGACCGTGATTAGAGTTTAGAATTTGCAGAGTGTTTGGACCGATTCCACAAGCTAGTAGCTCGCCGCTAGTAGCTCAGAGCTGATTCTTATGGCACAAATCAAGGCTGACGAAATTACACAACTGATCCGCGAGCAGATTGAGAATTACGAATCGAAGATCGCGGTCGACGAAGTTGGCACGGTCATCACGCTGGGCGACGGAATTGCACGCGTGTATGGGCTCGATAAGGTCATGGCGGGCGAACTGCTTGAGTTCCCGCACGGGGTCGCCGGTCTCGCGATGAACCTGGAAGAAGATCAGGTCGGCGTGGTTCTGCTCGGCGAATATACCGAGATCAAGGAAGGCGACGAAGTCAAGCGGACGGGACGCATCATGAGCGTACCGGTGGGCGACGCCATGATTGGCCGCGTTGTGAATTCGCTTGGCCAGCCGATCGACGATAAAGGTCCGATTGCGACCACGCAGTTCATTCCGCTGGAGCGCATCGCGCCGGGCGTCATTGATCGCCAGCCGGTGCGCGAACCGATGGCGACCGGCATCAAAGCCATCGACTCGATGATTCCGATCGGCCGCGGCCAACGCGAATTGATCATCGGCGATCGGCAGACAGGTAAGACGGCCATCGCGCTCGACACCATCATCAACAGCAAAGGCAATAACCTGATCTGCATCTACAACGCGATCGGGCAGAAGCGTTCGTCGATTGCGCAGGTGGTGAAGATTCTCGAAGACGCAGGGGCGATGGAGTACACCATCGTGGTGGCAGCTTCGGCGTCGGAACCGGCCCCGATGCAGTACATTTCGCCGTATGCGGCGTGCGCGATGGGCGAATATTTCCGCGACACAAAGCGGCATGCGCTGGTGATCTATGACGATCTTTCAAAGCACGCGGCTTCTTATCGTGAAATTTCGTTACTGCTGCGCCGGCCACCGGGACGCGAAGCGTATCCGGGCGACGTGTTCTATCTCCACTCGCGGCTGCTGGAGCGCGCCGCGAAACTGAGCGACGCGAATGGTGGCGGATCGCTGACTGCGTTACCTGTGATTGAAACGCAGGCCGGTGACGTATCGGCGTACATTCCGACCAACGTAATTTCGATCACCGATGGCCAGATCTTTCTCGAAACCGATCTGTTCAACTCGGGCGTGCGCCCGGCGGTGAACGTCGGCATCTCAGTGAGCCGCGTCGGCGGCAGCGCGCAGATCAAAGCCATGCGGCAGGTGGCTGGATCGCTGAAACTGGATCTCGCGCAGTATCGCGAACTGGCGGCGTTTGCGCAGTTTGGCAGCGATCTGGATAAGGCGACGCAGAACCAGTTGAACCGCGGCCAGCGGCTGGTCGAGATTTTGAAGCAGAAGCAGTTCTCGCCGCTGCCTTTCTCGAAACAGATTCTGATTATCTTCGCGGGAACCAACGGGTATCTGGACGACCTGCAGGTCAGCCAGGTGCGCGATTTTGAGCAGGCGCTCTACAAGTACGTCGACACGGCAAACCCGAAGCTGCTTGACGCCATCATGGAGAAGAAGGTTCTGGATGATGCGCTGAAGAACGATATGCACGCGGTGATCAAGGCGGCGAAGGAGCAGTTCGGGGCGGCCTCAAAGAGTTCGTAGCGCAAAGCTCGTGGCTCGTAGCTAACAATGGCTAACGTACTCGACATTAAGCGGCGCATTCGCAGCGTGATCAACACGCGGCAGATCACCCGGGCCATGAAAATGGTCTCGGCGGCAAAGCTGCGCCGCGCGCAGGAGCGGGCGCTCGCTTCGCGCCCGTATGCGCAGATGCTGACTAACGTGTTGAAATCGCTGGTGGCGCGTGCCGAAATCTACGATCCGGATACGGGCGAGCCGCGGCATCCCCTGCTGGCGCAGCGGGAAGAGAAGCACGCTTTGCTGATCGTGCTCACGGGCGATAAGGGGCTTGCGGGCGCGTTCAACACGAATATCCTGAAGACGACCCTGCAGGCCATTGACCTGATGGCGTCGCGCGGCGTGAGCCTCGAAATCGAGACGATCGGCCGCAAGGGGCGCGACTTTCTCAAACGCCGCTTTCCGATCGCCGAGCCGCGAACACTCGAGACGCCGGATGGTTCGCCACGCACGACGCTGATCGGCGAAAAAATCGGCGTGCTGAACAAGGTCGAATATTCGCTGGCCGATGAAATTGCGAAACGAGCCATTGAGCGCTACTGCAAAGGCGAGATCGATTCGGTCTACATCCTCTACAACGAATTCAAGTCGGTGATTCAGCAGCGACTGGTGGTGGAAGTGGTCCTGCCGATCGGGAAGATTGGCACCATCGACGTGAAGCAGGCGCAGGAGCAGACCGAGCAGCAGAAAGTGGAAGCGCAAAAGGCGGCTATCTCCGCAGGTGTCGGAATGCGGCCCTCGACGGATAAAGAAAGCGAAGAGCGCGCGAAGAAGTTCGGTTCGGAGCAGGTCGACTACATCTACGAGCAACCGCCCGACGAGTTATTTCGCGATCTGTTGCCGAAGTACGTGACGATTCAGGTGTTCCACGCGCTGCTCGAGTCGGTGGCGGCCGAGCATGCGGCGCGCATGACCGCGATGGAGTCGGCCACGAACAACGCGACCGACATGATCGATTCGCTGACGCTTGCCATGAACCGTGCGCGCCAGGCGAAGATCACGAAAGAGATCATTGAGATTGTGAGCGGCGCGGCAGCGTTGTAGGAGGCTGTCAGATCTTAGCCATTAGCCTTGAGCTTGGCACATCGCGAAAGTAGAGTTTGAAGCGATCCGAACAGGTGTTGCGGATCCCAGGATTGATTGAACAGTTGAGGAGATGCCCCACAGCCGGGAGCTCTGGCAAAGAGCGAACGGCTAGGGCCAAGAGCTGAATTCATATGCCAGAAAATATCGGACACGTAATTCAAGTGGCGGGACCGGCGGTCGACGTGCAGTTCGAAGAAGCGACCATGCCTCCCATTTACGAGGCGCTGCGTATTGTCAGTGACGGCTTCCAGGTTCCCCAGCCGATCGATGTGATCGTCGAAGTGCAGCAGCATCTCGGGGAAGGCCGCGTGCGCGCCATCGCCATGCAGGCCACCGACGGCATGGTGCGCGGGATGAAAGCCATCGACATGGGCGGGCCGATTTCCGTTCCCGTGGGCGAGGGGACGCTCGGCCGCGTGATGAACGTGATCGGCGAGCCTGTCGATAAACTCGGTCCGATCGCGTACAAGGAAAAAATGCCGATCCACCGCCAGGCTCCGGCATTTGACGAGCAGGCGACGACCGCCGAAATGTTCGAGACGGGCGTGAAAGTCATCGACCTGATTCAGCCGTTTCTGAAGGGCGGCAAGATCGGGCTGTTCGGCGGTGCCGGCGTCGGCAAGACCGTCGTCATCATGGAACTGATCAACAACGTTGCCAAGCAGCACGGGGGATTCTCCGTGTTTGCCGGTGTCGGCGAACGCACGCGCGAAGGCAACGATCTGTGGCTCGAGATGACCGAATCGGGCGTAATCAAGCCGGGCGATCCGTCAAAGTCGAAAGCCGCGTTGATCTACGGGCAGATGACCGAGCCGCCAGGAGCCCGCCTGCGCGTCGCGCTGACCGGGCTGACGGTTGCAGAGTTCTTCCGCGACAAGGAAGGTGCGGACACGCTGTTGTTCATCGACAACATCTTCCGCTTTACGCAGGCCGGCTCGGAAGTTTCGGCGCTGCTGGGACGCATGCCCAGCGCCGTCGGCTACCAGCCAAACCTCGCGACGGAGATGGGGGAATTGCAGGAGCGCATCACGTCGACCAAGAAAGGTTCGGTCACGTCGGTGCAGGCGATTTACGTACCCGCCGACGACTTGACTGATCCCGCGCCGGCGACCACGTTCGCCCACCTCGACGCCACGACCGTGCTTTCGCGTGCGTTGACGGAGATTGGAATCTACCCTGCAGTCGATCCGCTGGCTTCAACTTCGCGCATTCTCGATCCACGCGTGGTTGGCCAGGAGCATTACGATGTTGCACAGAGCGTGAAGAAGACGTTGCAGACCTACAAAGACCTGCAGGACATCATCGCGATTCTCGGCATCGACGAATTGAGCGAAGATCAGAAGCTGACAGTGGCGCGCGCCCGCAAGGTGCAGCGCTTCCTCTCGCAGCCATTCTTCGTCGCCGAGCAGTTCACTGGATCGCCGGGCCGCTACGTGAAGGTTGCCGACACCGTGAAGGGCTTCAAGGAAATCGTGGAAGGCAAGTACGACGATATCCCGGAGCAAGCCTTCTACATGAAGGGTACGATCGACGAAGTGCTGCAAGCCGCCGAGAAGATGAAGGCGGCAGCGTAGAAAAGCAGCATTCAGCACTGAGCACTCAGCATTTAGCCATCTGAGGCTGGTGCCGCTTTCCCGGCCGATTCGGCGATGCTGACATCTTTGAAGTTACGGGTTGTGTACTGACCGTTGATGGCTGAATGCTGAGTGCTAACTGCTGAGTGCTGGTTTTTATGGCGGATACTTTCCAACTCGAAGTTGTAACGCCCGAGAAAGTCCTGGTGAAGGACTCGGCGGAGGAGATGCAGTTGCCCGGCAAGAACGGGTATCTCGGCATTCTGCCGGGGCATGCGCCGCTGATCACCGAACTGGCGATCGGCAAGATGACCTATCACAATGCGGCTGGCGACCAGAAGACGCTTGCTGTTGCTTGGGGCTTCGCCGAGGTTCTGCCCGACAAAGTTACAGTGCTTGCGGAACTCGCGGAGCTACCCGAAGAAATCGACGTGTCACGGGCGCGCGAGGCTAAAGAACGCGCTGAGAAGCGACTGGCCAGCAACGATGCGGAAGTCGACGTGAAACGCGCGCAGGATGCACTGGCACGGGCCAACTGCCGGTTGCAGGTGGCCGAAGGAACGCCATCGCCCGCTGCCCGATAGGGTTAGCGAGCGATCTCATTGCAAAGATCAAACATAGAAAGCCGCCGGTTCCCGGCGGCTTTTCCTTGCGCGCAGAACGTCGCTACTGGAAATCTTTCAGCTCAATATCTGCGATTGAACACGGAATCGTAACCCGCGCGATAGCCTTCATCGTACTTCGACCGGTAGAACTCCTTATCGCCAAACTGATGCTGGTACCCATGATCCATGTGGCTGTACCTGCCGCGTGGCACCGGGTTGTACGGCTTGCGGTGATAAATGTCTTCCCGCGCAGTCTCGGCGCCGTCCTCACGGCCGAAGTTGTACGCGGTGGTTGCCACGTAGCGGTCTTCGGGATAAGGCGCCGGTGGATAGCTCACGGGACGAAAATCCTCACGCGCAACGTACGGCATGGCCGGGCGTACGCTCGCGAGGCCGGACTGGAAGCCCGCCGCATAACCTTGCTGATAACCCTGCTGGAATGCGGGCAGCGGCCCCATCCAGGGTTGGTAGCCGCGCGTGGCCTGACGCCAGTCGGGAGTGCGGTAATCGTAGGGATCGTTTTCGCGGCCTTCATGCTGGCCGCGCGAGACGCCATCGCGATAACCACTGTCGTAACCGTACTGGCGAGTCTGGACGACGCTCGCCGAATAAGGACGATCGTAGATTTGCGCGCTGGCTACTGCGCCGGCAGTAAGCACCATGGCTAAGGCGATTCCCGCCAGAGCCGACATCCCTTTGGTTTGCCGCTTCATAGGTCCCTCCCGGTTCACCCCGTACAGTGGTGGAAACACGTACGGGCGGGGAGAGTTGCGCGCAGGCTGCAGGCCTTGCTGTCGTCCGTATCGA